>OFRH01000030.1_pt1 | contig 27176 bp, 25 predicted proteins | sample 1543111 | NCBI WGS metagenome assembly OFRH01 (sample SAMN07774220, study PRJEB24372) | wastewater metagenome | isolation source: Exp Tend NO 100WW | collected 2016-02
GGCCGCGGCCGAGCAGGGATGCTCGGCCCTACCCAGCGGCAGATACACGAACTCAAAGGGAGACCGGAAACCGGGAAGGATGCTGCGGTTATGAAATCATTCTCAGGTCCCAGGTCTCGGCCGTCGGGTATCAGGTTCAGGTCTTCAGGTACGGGTACAGGTGTCGGGCGATGCATCGGGTAGGGTCGGGACCGCGTCACGACAGTGCTGTATCGGGTAGGGGCAACCATCCTTGGTTGGCCGCGGCCGAGCAGGGATGCTCGGCCCTACCCAAGACAGGGAGACCTACTCAAAGGGAGACCGGAAACCGGAAAGGATGCTGCGGGCATATCATTGATTCAGGTGACGGGTGACGGCCACCGGGGCATCGGCCACTCGGGGGTCGGCCTTTCAGCCTTCGGCCATCGGCTTCGGGTTCCCGCGGCTGGTTCCCGAACGGCCGGAGCCCGAACTCCTGGCTCCTGCGGCCGTCACCTGTCACCCGAGAATGAATCGCCGAAACAAAAAAGCCGCCCGGGTGGGCGGCCTGTCTTGTTCCTTATGCTTCGCAGCAGTTCACCCTGCCAGCAGACCCCCGCGGCGCGGAGCGCCGCTTAGAAGGCCCTACGGATGCTGATCGCGGCGGAGACGTCGTGGGCTTCGCCTACGGTGGAGACGTGGGCGGAGACGTTCAGGAGGGTGTCGGCGCTGAGCTTATGGTCGACGTCGAAGCCGAAGCGGACGCAGTCCTTACGGGGCGCGACGCCTGGCTGGTTGAAGGCGATGCCGCCGACGATTTCCTGGCCGATGAGGGCCGGGCCAGCACCATCGAAACGATGGATAGCTTCCACGCGGAGCAGGAGCTTGGTCTTTTCGGAGAGATCCTTCGTGGCGGTAACGCCCACGCGGCCTTCCTGCGCGGTGTGATCCTGTTCGTTGAACGAGGCTGCGAAGGAGCCACCGGTCTCGGTGTAGCCGCCGACGATGGTCCGCGTCACGGTGTAGGAGGCGAAGGGCGCGAAGCCGAAGCCGCCGTAGGTCACGAGCGAAGGCGCGTCGACGCGGAGGCGGGCGGAGCGGGTGATGGTGTCGGTGACGCCGGCGGAGAAGTCGGTACCCGTTCCGGTGATGTAGCCGCGATTGATCTCGGATTCCCAGGAGCCGACCATGCCGAGCAGGGAGACGATCCACTGCGTGCCTTCCGGACGGTAGTCATACTCGACGAGGGCGTAGTCACCCTTCGTGGCAGACGAGCCTTCGTAGGCGAGGTTGGCGTTCTGGACGCCATGGCCGGCGGCGAAGCCGATCAGGCCCGTCTTGCCGACGTTCCAATTGATGCCGGCTTCACCTGTCGTCACGTGGACATCGCGGGTGCGGGAGGAGGAACCAAAGTCGCCGGTGGCCCAGGCCTGGGAAGACTTACCCATGCGGTCGAAGGAAAGCATCGGGCGGTGGTGCGCGCCTTCAAGCGGCAGGCCGGCGAGCGTGGTGCCGTCATGATAGACGCGGCTATTACCGCCGACTGATCCGAGCCATGCGTCCACGTCCAGCAGCGTACGCCCGCGGTACAGGAAGGCGCGGTTTTGTCCGTTCGAGTTTTGGGCATAACCGACGACGACGGAGCCATCAGCGGAGACGGCTTGGGCGGAAGAGTAATTACCGCCGAAGGTGCCGAGGTCGACCATGCCGGCGGAGGTCCAGCGGAAGGCCCGGTATTGACCGCCGGCAATCTCGGCCTGGCCGACGACGACGGATCCATCGGCGGAGACGGCATGGGCGTAAGAGTAATCACCGCCAAGAGTGCCAAGATTGACCATGCCGGCGGAGGTCCAGCGGAAGGCGCGGCTTTGACTGCCGGCGATTTGGGCATAACCGACGACGACGGAGCCATCAGCGGAGACAGCTTGGGCGTAAGAGGTGTTACCGCCGAAGGTGCCGAGGTTGACCATGCCAGCGGAGGTCCAGCGGAAGGCTTGGCTATTTCCGCCGGCTATCTCGGCCTGGCCGACGACGACGGAGCCATCGGTGGAGACGTCTTGGGCGGAAGAGTAATTACCGCCAAGGGTTCCGAGATCGACCATGCCGGCGGAGGTCCAGCGGAAGGCGCGATATTGATTGCTGGCATTATAGGCCTGGCCGATGACGACGGAACCGTCGGCGGAGACGGCGTTGGCGTAAGAGTAATTACCGCCGAGGGTGCCGAGGTCGGTCATGCCGGCGGAGGTCCAGCGGAAGGCGCGGCTTTGACTGCCGGCGATCTCGGCCTGGCCGACGACGACGGAACCATCGGCGGAGACGGCGCTGGCGTAAGAGTAATTGCCGCCAAAGGTGCCGAGGTCGGTGAATGATCCCGAGGTGACGGAGGGCGCGGGCTGGGCATGCGCCGAAGTAAGGGCGGTCGCCGCGGCTGCGAGGAGGAATGAGATTTTAAGGATATTCACTCGACGGCAGTGACGGTACGCCCGTCTTACGCAAGGGATATGGCCACTTACGTCGGATAGTAGGCACGGTTTCATCCTATCCGGTCGTTATTGGCATAGGAAGGGTCGTAAGGAGTGCGCGACCGGAGACCGCGTGGGCAACGGCTGGCACGCTGGCATGCTGTGAAGCAGGGCCAGTTTGGCCGTTGGCGGGATCGGGTAGGGGCGCCACGGCGAGGCGTCCGTGGGCGGGCGGAGGTTGATTGGTCCGATCGCTTGCCCGGCTCGTCGATGATCTCGCTGCGAACGGACGCGACGCCGTCGCGCCCCTACCCAGCGGCCGAGCAGGGATGCTCGGCCCTACCCAAGGCAGCTAGGTCGTGACGCGGTCCCGACCCTACCTGATGCAGACTAGGACAGCACGTGGTGCTGTCCCTACCTCAGGATCTCACTCAAAACTAAATTCTCCATCCGTTGTTTCGGCGGGAGGAGGGTCGCCGGCGAGGATGGTGCGGACGAAGAGATCGCGGTGCTCGGCGCAGGGGCCGTGTGCGCGCAGGGCTTCGACGTGTTCGGGCGTGCCGTAACCTTTGTGCGTGGCGAAGCCGTATTGGGGATAACGCGCGTCCATCTCGACAAGCATCCGGTCGCGTTCGACCTTGGCCACGATCGAGGCGAGCGCGATGGCGAGGCTCTTGCCGTCGCCACCCTTCACGGATTCATGCGCCCACGCGAACGGGCGTAGCGGCAGGCCGTCGACGAGCACGAGGAACGTGCGCGCATCGGTGCGCCCGAAGAGCTCGCCTTCGGTGCCCGCGGCGGCGAAGAGGGGAGCCATGTGGCCCACGGCGAGCTTGGCGATGCAGCGGGCCATCGCGAGACGCGTGGCGCCGAGGATGTTGTGCGCCGAGATCTCCATCACCGAGCCGGCGGCCCAGGCGGTCTTGAGTTTCCCTTCGGCTTCCATCTTCGCGATGGCCTCGCGCAGTTCCGCGCGCTTCTCGGCCGTCAGTTTCTTGGAATCATTTGCGCCGGAGAGCTTCCGTAGCCAGGCGGGCTCGCCGTAGAAGCCGGCGTCGAGCAGCACCGCCGCGGCGATCACCGGGCCGCAGAGCGAGCCGCGGCCGGCTTCGTCGACGCCCGCGATGCCGGGACGATCGGCGCCTTTCTTGCGGTCGAATGACGCCAGCGAGGCCACGGCTTATTCCGCATTCTTGCGGCGGACGAACGGTTTGGATTCCGGCGGCTCGAGCCCGCGGACCTCGTAGGCGGTCTTGAAGTGCAGCTTGGCGAAGTTGACGAGGATCGCCGGGCCGAGACGGCCGACGAGTTCGATGCCGGCGTTCTTGGCTTCGGAGCCGGAGCCTTTGGGCAGTTCCACCCCGCCGTCCTGCGACAGGCGGTCGAGCTCGCGCACGAAGGCCGCGCGGGCGACGATGGAGGCTGCGGCGACGACGGGGTCGGATTCGGCCTTGGTGCGCATGCGGAGGTCGAACTCGACGCCTTTGCGGGCGAGTTCCTTCTGCACGAGGGGTTCTTCGGAGAACTGGTCGAGCAGGCCCCACTTCGGGCGGCGCTGGTGCTGCAGTTCGAAGTCCTTGAGCGCTTCCTCGCAGGAGGTCGCGTGCATCCAGCCCAGGAGGCGGTTGAGGTTCTTGCCGAAGCGCGAATGGAGCTCGTTGTACTTCGCCATGCGCATGAACGTCGTCTTCACCGCCACGCCCGGGGTGGAGCGGATGACGCGGTCGAGCTCGGCGATCTTGGTGTCGGTGAGCTTCTTGGAATCCTTGATGCCCAGCTCGATCCACTCGCGGGTCATCTCGCCCGTCGCGATGACGCAGGCCGAGACCACCGGGCCGAAAAGGTCGCCCTTGCCGGACTCATCGAGGCCGGCGTGTTCTTCGAACCACTCCGGGTTGTTCTCGGCCTCGTAGCCGAGGACCGCCTGGCCCGTGACGTCGGGCTCGAGGGTGAACTTCACGAAGTCCTCGGTGCCCTTGCCCGAGATGACGCACTTGCCGGACTTATAATGGACGATGTTCAGGTTCTCGCCCTTGAAGGCGAAGGCGGCGTGGTCGACCGGGAAGGAGACCCAGCCCTTGGCGACGAGGATGGAGCGGAGCTTCGCGGCCTGGGCCGCATCGAGCTTCAGCGTGTGCATCGCCACCTTCTTCGGCTCGTCATCGGAGTCCTGCTTTGCCTTTCGTGCCATGAGTCCCAAGGTCTACCGTAGTTGGCGTCCAAATCCAGCCCCATCCATGCCCGCCGCGAAACCCGCCCGTAATGCCAGCATCCCCGCGATACGCCGGGCGCTTTTGGCCTGGTTCGGGCGGAATCGCCGGCCGATGCCGTGGCGGGAACAGGTCTCGGCCTACCGGACCGTGGTCTCGGAGCTGATGTGCCAGCAGACCCAGATCGCCACCGCGATTCCGTATTTCGAACGATGGACCGCCAAGTGGCCCGACTTCAAGGATCTCGCGAAGGCCGAGGAGGCCGAGGTCCTCGCGTTGTGGGCCGGCCTCGGATATTATTCGCGCGCCCGTAATCTCCTGAACCTCGCCAAGCAGGTCGCCGCGCTCAAGTCGCCGCCGCGCACCGCCGCCGAGTGGCGCGAGTTCAAGGGCGTCGGGCCCTACACCGCCGCCGCCATCGCCAGCATCGCCTTCGCCGAGCCCGTGGCGGTCGTCGACGGCAACGTCGTGCGCGTGCTCGCGCGGCTCGACGGCGTGCGCGCCAAGCTGCGCGACGCCTCGTCGGCCGCCAAGCTGTTCGCCGCGCGGGCCGATGAGCTCGTCGACCCGAAGCAGCCCGGCGATTTCAACCAGGCGATGATGGAGCTCGGCGCGACCGTCTGCCGCAAGGGCGTGCCGGATTGCGCGCAGTGCCCGCTCGCCGCATGGTGCGACGCGAAGCAGGCCGGCGACGCCCAGGCTCTGCCGCGTTTCGTCGCCAAGGAGCGCAAGGAAGCCGTCGTCGAACGCGCTCTGGTCGCCCGCGAGGGGAAGATCCTGCTTCGCCGCAACCCGCCGGGCGCCAGGCGGCTCGCCGGCATGGCCGAGATCCCCGTGCTGTCGTCGCTCGGCGTCGAGCCGGCCGTCGAGCCGACGCTCGTACGTCGTCGCACCATCGGCACCGTGACCTATGAGGAGAAGCTGCACGCCCTCGAGCCGAAGGCCGCGGACGTGCGGCGCTGGACGAAGGATGCGGAGCTCGAATGGGTGGCCGCGGAAGCGCTGGACGGGGCCGCGTTGAGCGGGCCGCATCGGCGCTGGCTCGGCGAGTGGCTTAGTCGAGACGGTCGGACAACGCGCGGCAGACGGCCTTAAGGGCCGCCACGCGGGCGTAGCGCTTGTCGTCGCCTGACACCACCACCCACGGGGCGTGCGGCGTGTCCGTGCGGGCGATCATGTCCTCCGCCGCGCGCAGGTTGTCGTCCCACTTCTTGCGGTTGCGATAATCCTCCGACGTCATCTTGTGGCGCTTGTGCGGGGAGAGCTCGCGCGCCTTGAAGCGACGGAGCTGCTCTTCCTTGGAGATGTTGATCCAGAGCTTGAGCACCACCATGCCGGCCTCGGCGAGGCGCGCTTCGAAGTCGTTGATCTCCGCGTAGGCGCGGGCCCACTCGGCGTCTTTGGCGAAGCCTTCGACCCGTTCGACCATCACGCGTCCGAACCACGAGCGGTCGAAGACCGCGAGGTGGCCCGGCGCGGGGACCTTGTTCCAGAAGCGCCAGAGGTAGTGACGGGCCTTTTCTTCCGGCGTCGGCGCCGGGGTGGGGAAGACCTGGTAGTGGGCCGCGTCGAGCATGCCGCAGAGACGGCGGATCGCACCGCCCTTGCCGGCGGCGTCGGGGCCTTCGAGGACCACGACCGTCGCGAGGCCTTTCTGCGCGGCGAGGCGGGAGAGCCGGCCGAGGCGGGCCTGGAGCTTCGCCATCTGCTGGCTGTAGCCCTTCTTGTCCAAGGTCGGGTGGGCCGTGGCGCTTTCGAGCAGGCCGCGCGGGCGACCGCTGGGCTTCTTCGCGGCGACCGCCGGACGGCGGCGCGAGGCCTGGTTGAGCTGGGCCGCGATAGCCAGGCCCGCGTGCAGGTCACGGTGTTTGGTCTCGCCGCCCTGGATGACTTTCCAGGGCAGGTTCTTGCCGCTGCCTTGGGCGCGCAGGGAGCGGGCGAGATTGTGCGCGGACTTCTTTGCCAGCAGCAGGTCGTCCTCCGTGACCACCCAGCCTTCGGCGTCGGTGTCCTCGGCTTCGCGGAGGCGCTTGCGCAGGAGCTTCTCGGGCGACTCAATCCAGACCTTCACCACCGACGTGCCGTCGGCCGCGAGGAGTTCCTCGAAGGCGCGGAGCGATTTCAGGCGGAGGCGGAGCGCGTCGTCGGAGAGCTCGTCATGGGCGGCCTGGACGGCCGTGCGGGTGAGCCAGTCGCCGACCACGATCGTGAGGCGGCCTTTCGCCGGCATGTCCTGCCAGTAGGGCCAGAGGAATGGATGTTTCGGATGGGCGTGCGCCGTCGGGGCGCAGATGCGGACCGAGCGCGAGTCGAACCATTCCGTCAGCTGGTTGGCGAGTTCCGAGGCCGCGAGGCGGTCGTTACCGCCGATGACGATCACCGCGCTTTGCTGCTTCGTCACCAGGCGGCGTTGGGCGGCCAGGAGGCGGAGGTGGAGGGCGGAGCGGGATCGCTCGAGTGCGCTACGGGTGGCCATCGGCGTCACTATGCAGGCCGCCTCCGCGGATGGGAAGCGTGATTGAGCGACGGTTCCGTGACGGCTCAGCCCAGCAGCCCGGCGATATCGGCCACATAGACCTGGCGGCCGCCGGCATGGGCCGAGTCGAAGCAGAACTGGCGGCCGCTGCGGCTCGCCGAGGGATGCGTGTCGCAGCGCCATTCGCCTGTGTAGGCGGGTGGGGCGGGGAAGGAGCCGACCGGGACGCGGCGATCCGTCGGGATGTGGTACAGGTAGGGATTCTGCAGGCGGTCTTTGCCCTGCGGGTAGGTGTCATTGAGCACCCACTCGCTGTTCGTGTTCGGCAGGTAGGTGTTATGGCCGTTGGCCGGCATGGCGTCCTTGCCGATGACCGTGACCTCGTCGGACAGGTCCTTGAACAGGTAGAACCGTTCGCCGTGCGAAGGATGCCAGGCGAAGGCGAAGATGTGCTGCGGGTCGCGCCAGACGAAATGCGACGTCCCGCCGTTGGGGTCCATCACGTGGACCTTGCCGCCGTTGACGTCGATCGTGAGCGCGCGCGTGCGGAAGCCTGCCTTGTCTCCCGGGTTGCGCCAGCGATGAAGGAAGAAGAGACGCGTGCCGTCGGTGTTGCAGAGCAGGTGGTTGAACCAATGCACCGCGTCGGGCTTGAAGGCCGCGGCGGCCGGACCCGTGAAGGGGATCTTCGCGGCGTCGGCGAGGGAGAAGAGCAGGCGTTGCTGGCCCGTGGCGACGTCCAGGCGCCAGATGCCGATGTCATCGGGCGCCGGCTTGAGCTTCCAGATATCGCGTTCGGCCCCTGTGGCGTAGCCGTAGCCCGGGCGGGTGACGTCGAGCCGGGCGAAGTCCGGAGCGAAGGCCGTCTTGCCGTCCGGGCTGAACGTGTAGAACGGGTGGGGCAGCGTGCGACGGCGGCCCGACTTCACGTCGAGGATGCGCGTGACGAACCGGCCGTCTTCGCGGTCGTTCCAAGCGACGTCACGGTCCGAGCCGGGGACCCACTGGAGCATGCAGCCTTGCTGCCAGTTCCAGGCGTTGGAACCGCCGAGGTCGATCCAGCGGTCGCCGTCCTGCGTGTCGACCATCCCGACGCGGATCGAGTCGGCCGTCGTCGGCGAGCGGCCTTCGAAGGTCGTCTCGTTCGCGAGCACGAAGCGGTCGTCGCTGGAGAACAGGAACTTGTCGTAGTAGCCGCGCCAATGGAATTTCGGGCCGCGCGTGATCGGACGGATGCGGGCTGTCGCCGGTGTCGACGCGCAGCCGGCGAACGCGCCGAGGGAGGCGAGGGCGGAGAGCTTGAGGAAATCGCGGCGGTCTAACATTGGAGAGTATGGAGTATTGAGTATCGAGTATAGGGAGATGCAGGACTCAAAGGGGGCGCCATGGGGGAACCGGATGGTCGGCGAGGGTGCCTATGACCGAAGCATACTATCCGGTTTCCGGTCTCCCTTTGAGCGGATGAGTCGTTTCATGTGGCGGGAGTGGTATCAGGTAGGGATGCGATCACATCGCATCCGTGTCGTGGAAGGCCTGCTCAGCGTGCGGAATCTTCTTCCTCGTCGTCGGCGGGCGGGAGGGTGCCCTTCAGCAGCGCGTCGAGGGTCTTCTGGAGGAGCGCCTTCATGCGCGGCTCGTCGGCCTTGTCGACGGCCTTGATCTGCCAGCGGATGGCTTCTTCCTTCTTGCCTTGGAGCCAGCGGAGGCGGGCCAGCGTATCGAGCTTGTCCGCGTGGCCTTCCTTCGTGAGGGCCACGGACTGCACCGCGCACTTCTCGGCGAGCGGCAGGTTACGTTTGCCTTCGAAGGCCTTCATCGTGAGCAGGCGCCAGGCGATCTCGTTCAAGGCTTCCGCGTCGTCGAACTCCTCTTCGGCGAGTCGTTTCAGCTGGGCGTAGAATTTCGTGGGGTCGCCGCGCGCCATGCCGATCTGGGCTTCGACGGATTCGCGGAGCTCCTTGCCTTCCTGGGCGGGGAGCACGCCGGCGGCGGCGGGCAGGGCTTTCTCGGCGGCGGCCCAGTCGCGGCGGCCCATCGCCTCGGAGAGGGCGTCGAGCTTGGCCTGGGCGGCGGCCATCTCGGGGTCGTTGGGCGCGGTGCCGGCGGGGGCGGCGGGTTTGCTCAGGCGGCGCTGCGGGATCTTATCGGCGACCGGCGCGGCGGCGGCGAGCGGCGTGCCCGTGAGGATGTCGCCGATGATCTCGTCGGAGAGCTGCATCGGGTGGCCCATCCAGGCGATCTTGCCGTCGGCGACTACGAAGGCGTGCGGGATGCCGTTCACGTCGGCGGCCTCGAGCCAGTCCTTGATGAAGGCTTTGCCGCCGAGGGCGATGCGGTACGACATCTTGTCGCCTTGGGCCTTGAGGAAATCCTTCGCGCGTTGGGCGGAAGCCGCGTCACGTTCGCTTTCCCAGACGTTGACGCCGGTGATGACCACGCCCTTCTTGCCCATCTTCTTGTGGAGGTCGTTGAGGTGCGGGATCGCGGCGACGCACGGTCCGCACCAGCTCGCCCAGCATTCGAAGACGTAGACCTCGCCCTTCTTGAATTCCTTCACCGCCTCGCCTTGGAGCATCGACTCCGGGCGCGTCGCGGGGGCGGGATCGCCGACTTTCAGGCCGGCGGCGGAAAGGGTGGCCGTGAGCAGCAGCAGGAGCAGGGCGCGCATTTAAAAACTAATAGGATAGGAAACAGGGGGAGGCAAGATGGGGTTGTCGTTAGGAAAGGGCGGTAAGCGGTTGAGCGGTTGGCGGTTAGGGCAAGCGTCATGAGTGCAAAGGTGCAAATCGGCCTGCGGCCTGTGCAAAAGTGCAAAGGTTGATATAAGCTTCGGGTGGCGGGTGACGGCCCCGGGTGGCAGGTGGCGGGAAGGAGCAGTGCTCAAGGGCAGGCCGGAGACCGGGAGGATGCTTCGGGCCGCCGCAGGGCGGCCTCGGGTAGGGGCGCCACTGCGTGGCGTCCGTTCGTCGAGACAGAATCGATGAGCCGGGTAAGCTGCCGGACCTGATGGCAACCGTCCGCCCACGGACGCGACGCAGTCGCGCCCCTACCTTAATTCTCCAAACAAAAAACCCCGACGGTGTCGGGGTCTTGTGGGGCGGCTGGCGAATCGCTCAGGCCTTCGCGGCGTTGAACTTCGAGCGGATGGCTTCGACGACGGCCGGGTCGGCCAGGGTCGAGACATTGCCGAGCTCGCGGCCTTCCGAGATGTCGCGCAGGAGGCGGCGCATGATCTTGCCGGAGCGGGTCTTCGGGAGGTCGGGGACGAAGACGATGCGTTCCGGGCGGGCGAACTTGCCGATCTTCGCGTCGACCATGCCGTTGAGCTTCTTGGCGAGCTCGGCTTCGTTGACCGTCTTGGCGGCGGCGGACTTCAGGATCACGAAGGCCATCAGGCCCTGGCCCTTGAGCTCGTGCTTCACGCCGATGACCGCGGACTCGGCGACCGCCGCGTCCTCGATGAAGATCGCTTCCAGCTCGGCCGTGCCGATGCGGTGGCCGGAGACGTTGACCACGTCGTCGACGCGGCCGGTGATCCAGAGGTAGCCGTCCTTGTCGCGGATGGCGCCGTCGCCCGGGAAGTAGTACTGGCCGTTCCAGCGGCTCCAGTAGGTCTCCACGTAGCGCTTCTCGTCGCCGAAGATGCCCTGCGTGATGCCGGGCCAGGGCTTGCGGATGGCGAGGATGCCGTGGTCGGTCTCGTTGCCGTGCTCGTCCAGGACGGCGGCGTCGACGCCGAAGAAGGGCAGCGTGGCCGAGCCGGGCTTCGTGGGCGTGCAGCCGGGCATCGGGGTGATCATGTGGCCGCCGGTCTCGGTCTGCCACCAGGTGTCGACGATCGGGCAGCGCTCGGCGCCGATGTTGCGGTGGTACCAGAGCCAGGCTTCCGGGTTGATCGGTTCGCCGACGGAGCCGAGCAGGCGCAGCGAGGAGAGGTCGTGCTTCTTCACCCACTCGTCGCCCCACTTCATGAAGGCGCGGATGGCGGTCGGGGCGGTGTAGAACACCGAGACCTTGTGGTCCTGGATGATCTTCCAGAAGCGGCCGAAATCCGGGGCGTCGGGCGCGCCTTCGTACATCAGCACCGAGGAGCCGTTGAGGAGCGGGCCGTAGACCACGTAGGTATGGCCGGTGACCCAACCCACGTCGGCCGTGCACCAGAAGAGGTCGTCGCCGCGGAGGTCGAAGACGTACTTGTTGGTCGAGTAGGCGTGGACCATGTAGCCGCCCACGCTGTGCATGATGCCCTTGGGCTTGCCGGTGGAGCCGGAAGTGTAGAGCAGGAAGAGCATCTCGTTGGCCTCCTGCTGGACCGCTTCGCACTGGTCGGTGACCTGGGCGGCGGCCTCGTGGTACCAGACGTCGCGGCCGGCCTGCATGACGCAGCCCGCGTCGGGCTTGCCCGGGTGGCGCTGGAGCACGAGCACATGGGCGCAGGACGGGCAGTCCTTCACGCCTTCGTCGACCGTCTGCTTGAGCGGGAGGAATTTGCCGCGGCGGTAGCCGCCGTCCATCGTGATGACGGCCTTGGACTTCGCGTCGTTGACGCGGTCGCGGATGGACTCGGCGGAGAAGCCGCCGAAGACGACCGAGTGGACGATGCCGAGGCGGGCGCAGGCCAGGACGGCCATCGCGAGCTCGGGGACCATCGGCATGTAGATCGCGACCGTGTCGCCGCGCTTCAGGCCCATGCCCTTGAGCACGTTCGCGAAGCGGCTGACCTCGGAGAGGAGCTGGCGGTAGGTGATACGGCGGACCTCGACGGCCTTGCCGTCGGCGGTGGGCTCGCCTTCGTAGACGATCGCGACCTTGTCGCCGAGGCCCTTGGCGACCTGCGCGTCGAGGCAGTTGTAGGCGACGTTGGTCTTGCCGTCCACGAACCAGCGGAAGAAGGGCTTCTTGGATTCGTCGACGACCTTGGTCCAAGGCTGGAACCAGGCGAGCTCCTTGGCTTCGTCGGCCCAGAAGCCGTCCGGGTCCTGGATCGAGCGCTGGTAGAGGGCGTTATAGCCGTCCATGCCCTTCACGCGGGCCTTGGCGACGAACGCGGCGCTGGGCGGGAAGACCTGCTCGTTGGAGCCGAAGCCTTCGGCGCTAGCCTTCTTGACGTCGTCGATCTCTTCGTTGGCGTCGGAATTCTGAGGGGTGTGGGCCATGGTTTTACGTTTGGAGCGAAGGATAAGGTAGATGGAGAAAGCGACGAGGATGGCGAGGGCCAGGACGAGCCAGGGGGTGTCGGTGATGTCGGGGTCGATCTCGGCGAATTGCAAGGGGTGTGCCATGGGGCGGCTGGGGTGGGGAATATGAACCCAGCGGGTCGCCGGAGGGCAACCAAAACGCGGGGGTTGTGAGCAGTTTGACCCCTCCGGCGGGGGTTTGTTGCCTAAAGTTCGGCCAGCAGTTCCGCGAACCCGTCGACCACGCGGACGCCCAGACCTTCGAGGCGCGTGCGGTGCTGGTGGCCGTGGGCGGCCAGCACGCAGTCGACGCCCATGGCCGCCGCGGCTTCGGCGTCATGCGCGGTGTCGCCGAAGTAGATCACGTCCTCGGGCCGATGGCCGAGGTCGGACAGGTGGAGCCGCGCGCGGTCTTCCTTGCTGCCGGCGTGGATGTCATGGCCGCCGCAGGCCTTGAGGAAGCGATGGTCGAGCCGGTAGTGCGCCAAGGTCGTCGTGAGCAGCGTGCGCTCATAGGCCGAGAGCACCGAGTGCGTGAGCCCGGCCGCGGAGAGCCCGTCGAGGAGCGACTCCGCGTGCGGATGCAGGCGGCACTCCGCCTTGCGTTCCTCGTAGGCGGCCATGAAGCGGACCGACATCGCGCGGAAGGAGGCCTCGTCGGGCGTGAAGCCGATCGCCTGGTACACCTTGATGACCGGGAACTGGAAAATCTCGCGGTAGCGGACCGGGTCGACGAGCGGGTGGCCGTCTTCCTTCAGCAGCCGGTTCAGCGACGCGCAGCACAGCCACGTGTCGTCGAGCAACGTGCCGTTCCAGTCCCAGACGGCGTGACGATACTCGGTGAGCTTCTTACGCATGGGCTGGCTCCAGGGAGAACGCCTCGATGGCCACGCCTTGGCAACAGTGGGCGAGGTCGGGCGCGCGGCCGCCGACGTCGAAGCCGTCCCAGCGCAGCGGCAGGTCGCTCCAGGCGGCGGTCGAGGCCGAACTGAGCGCGTAAGGCATGTGATGGACCTGACCGCGCACGAGCTTTCCGCCGCGGACCGAGAAGAAGTTATAACGTTCGGCCAGATGGAATTCGAGCGAGCCCGGCGTGGCGGCCTGCGGCGCGGACGTCGCGGCCCAGGCGTACCGCGCGGTCTCCGTCGCGCCGGCGCGGCGGCACGACTGCGCGAGGCCCGGACCGAAGGCCATCGTCGCATGCTCGTAGGGCAGGCCGAAGAACGCGCGGGCGATCGCGACCGCCGGGGCGCGGTCGCAGTCGAGGGAGAAGAACCATACGCCCGGCTCGCCGGAGGCGTCGCGGACGTAGGTCCGGACATTCAGCTCGTTGAAGTACGACAGCCAGGGCAGGGCGGGCAGGCCGGCGGGGCGCACGGCGTTCATGCGGAAGCCCACGACGCCGAGGTAGGCCTTGCCCTCGAAGGTGTCGACGGTGAGACCGGCCGGGAGCCGGGCCTGGATGGCCTCCGCGGAATATTCCCAATGCAGGAAGAAGAGGTCATCCCAGCGCTGGCGCATGACCGGGCGACGCGTCGGGCGGACGCGGGCGCGCAGCAGTCGGTCGGTGGCATCGCTCACGCCGTCATCCTCCTCGGCCGGGGCGGGCGGTCAAGCGAGGCGGGCTTTATTTTCCGCCGGCGAAGGGCGGCTTCGACAGGTCGAGCTGGTAGAGCACCTGGTTGTATTCCCAGCGCGGCGTCGGCTGCTTGTTGCCGGAGAACGTCGTCGTGTACGTGCCTTCGAAATGGATCACCGGCGAGTCGGCGCGGAAGAATTCCGGATGCAGCACCGGATTGTAGAAGGTGTAATCGTCATGCGAGAGGACCTTGCGCGCGTTGACCCAAGGGCCGGCGGGGTCGGCGGCTTCGGCCAGCCAGATCTCGCCGAGGAAGGAGGGCTTGCCGGCTTTCTGCGTGAAGATCGCGAGCCACTGGCGGCGCCAAGGGTGCCAGGCGATATGGCCGCCGTGGACCGCGATGGCGTCGCCTTCCGGCGTCTTGGCCGAGGGCGCGGGCTGCATCGGTCGCCACTTCGTCGGATCCTTCCAGCCTTCGTAGGTCGCCGGCGTGCGGAGGGTCGGGAACGGATTGCAGAACAGGATCCATTTGCGGCCGACGGGATCCGTCCAGGGCACCGCGTGTCCGTTCGGGACCGGCGGAGCCGTCGGGTGGGCCGCGTCTTCGGTCCACACCGTGTCGAGCGGGTGGAAGAGTTCCTCGTGCGGATCCCATTCGACGAGGTCCCAGCGGTAGGCGTGCATGTCGCCCTTCACCTTCACCGCGGAAGCCACGAGGTGCGGCGCGCCTTTCTCGTCGGGCAACGTGACCGCGCCCCAGACCCAGGTCGGGCCTTCGCCCGGGACCTGCGCCACGCCGCGCGGACGGAGCTCGCTCCGGGCCGTCTTGCGTTCGGTCACGTAGGCGTAGGGCGGGCGGAGCGGTGGCTTGGCCGGCGGCAGGAACTTGTCGGTCGCCGCCGCGGAGACGTTGAAGATGCCCAACGGATGATGCGCGAGATTGGTGTCGCCCCAGAACCAGAGCAGCTTTCCGCCGAGCTCGGCCGTCACCACGCTGTCGGCGCCGAGCACGCCGCTTTCTTTCCAGTCCAGCTGTTCGCCGAGTTTCTGGGCTTCCGCGAAGAGACCGGCGCCGGTGAGGCGGCCGAGGCGGCGGGCGAGGATCGTGCGTTCGACCGTGACCTTGAGCGTCTTGCCCGGGGTCGGCGTAAGGCGGACGCCTTGGTAGCCGAAGCCGTCGGCCTTCACGCCGTAGCCGTGGCCGTGGACGCCGAACCAGGTCTCGCGGCCCATCAGCTCGGGCAGGTCGAAGGCGATCAGCCCGGCGTTGTCGGAGACGAAGCGCGCGCCGTGGACCGTGCGGAGCTCGACGCCCGGCACCGGCCACTCGTCGCCCTGCTCCACGATCTCGATGCGGCAAGGCTGGGCGGCCGCGGTGGTCGTCGCGCAGGCCAGCAGGCCGAGGAGCCAAGGGGTGAGCCGCATGTCCGCAGTGTCGACGGAATCGGCCGCCATTCAAGCCTGCGCGGGGCTTTTCGCTTGGAGCGGGGGCCGTCCGGGCTTACCTCTGGGGCATGCTTCCGGAAGCGCGCCAGAAAGAGCTCAAGGCCTTCGCCGAGAAACTCGCGGACATCGCCCGACGGGTCCTGGTCGCCGCGCATGCGCGTGTCGAGACCGAGGTCGAGTTCAAGTCCGACGGCACGCCTGTGACCGTCGCCGACAAGGAAGCTGAGCGCCAGATGCGCGCGGCCATCATGGCGGCGTATCCGGACCATGGCATCCTCGGCGAGGAGTTCGGCCCGGAGAACGTCGACGCCGAGTACTGCTGGGTGCTCGACCCTATCGACGGCACCAAGTCGTTCCTTTCCCGCGTCCCGCTCTACGTCACCCTCATCGGCCTGCGCTTCGAAGGTAAGCCGGCGCTCGGGGTCATCGACCAGCCGATCCTGTGCGAGCGCATCGTCGGCGACAACCGCACGTGCGAGCTCAACGGCCGCCCCGTGCGCGTGGCCGAGTCCGCGCTGAAGGAGGCCGTCGTCGTCTCGACCGACCTCGACAACGTCCGTCGCCTCCATCGCGACGTCCGCTGGAACCGTTTCGCCGACAGCGTCGCGCATGTCCGCACGTGGGGCGACGGCTACGGCCATCTCCTCGTCGCGGCGGGCCGCGCGCACGTCGTCGCCGACCCGATCATGAACCCGTGGGACCTCGTGCCCGTGCTGCCCGTCTTGCGTGGCGCCGGCGCCGTCGTGACGTCCTGGGACGGCGGCGACCCCGTCAAGGCCGGCAACATCATCGCCGCGGCGCCGAAGCTGCACGCGGAAGTGATGCGGACCCTGCGCGACTGAGCGCGGTTCAGAGGCGGATCTTCAGCGAGCGACCGTGGGCGTCGAGACGCTCCATGCGGGCGAACGCGTCGACCACGCCGGCCGCCTTCTTGAGCGAGGCCGGGTCGTACTGCACCAGGCTCGTGCGGCGGAGGAAGTCGGCGACGCGCAGGCCGCTGAAGAAGCGGCCCGTGCCGCCGGTCGGGAGCGTGTGGCTCGGGCCGGCGGTGAAGTCGCCGAGCACCGTGGGCGTATGGTTGCCGATGAGGATGGCGCCGGCCGTGGTGATCCGTGCGGAGAGCTTCTTCAGCTTGCCCTTCGCGACCATCAGCTCGAGGTGCTCCGGGGCGACGAGGTTGGCGGCTTCGGCGGCGTCCTCGATCTTCGGGACCAGGATCACGCAGACCTTGGCGTCGAGCGCCTTGCGGATCTTCTCGCCGTGCGTGAGCGAGGCGGACTGCGTGCGGGCGGAAGCCAGGCACTTGTCGGCGAACGCCTCGGTCTCCGTCACCAGGTAGAGCTTCTCCTTGCCGCTGCCGTGTTCGGCCTGGGCGCAGAGGTCGGCCGCGACCCACTCCGGCTTCGCGGTGCGGTCGGCGATGATCATCACCTCGCTCGGTCCGGGCAGGAGGTCGACGCCGACGAGGCCGAAGACCTGGCGCTTGGCTTCCGTGACGAAGGCGTTGCCCGGTCCGAAGACCTTGTCGACCGGCGTGACCGTGCTCGTGCCGAGGGCCATCGCGGCGATGGCCTGGACGCCGCCGATCGCGTAGACCTCGCGGACACCGCAGAGGTAGAGCGCGGCGAGGATGTCAGGGTTGATCTTGCCGTCCGGGCCGGGAGGCGTGCAGGCGCAGAGCTCGGGGACGCCGGCGACCTTGGCGGGCAGCGCGGTCATCAGGACCGTCGACACGAGCGGGACCTGGCCGCCGGGGATGTAGAGGCCGCAGCGACGGATCGCGTGGTGGCGTTCGCCGACCGTGGCGCCGTGGGGGTTCTTCGCCGTCCAGCCCTTGGGCAGGGTGCGGGCGTGGAACGCCGTGACGCATTTCGCGGCCTCGTCGAAGGATTTCTTCTTGGCCGGATCGAGGTTGGCCGCGGCCTTCTCGAGTTCCTTGAGCGGGACGCGGATCTGGCGGACCGTGAGCTTCGCGTGGTCGAATTTCGCGGTGTAGTCGAGGACGGCGATGTCGCCGCGCGCCTTCACGTCGGCGATGATGGCGGCGACCGCGGCGCGGACGTCGGGGGCGGCTTCGCCCGAGCCCACGAAGGCGCGGAGCTGGGTGCGGAAGTCCTTGTCGCCGGTGCGGAGGAGGGTCATGGGCTCAGAAAGAAGGGAAGTCGAAGAGGCCGGCGGGCAACGCGGGGTTGAGCTCGATGCGGCCATAGGTCACCTCGCCGGATTTCTTGCCGTCGACGAGGATCGTCTCCTTGGACGGGAAGGCGATGCCGTCGACCTTCGTCAGCGCCTCGACCTTCTGTCGTTGGAGTTCGCCCTTGGGGGTCGGCTGGTCGGAGGCCACGAGCGCGAACGTCTCGGCGTCGAAGTGGCGGGTGAGGCGGAAGCCGCTGGCGTAGGCGTATTCGACCGTCTGGGTCTTGCGGCCGTCGACCTCGGACGGGCCTTTGTAGGTCGCCGTGCCGAGGCCGGCGGCGGGGATCGCGAAGAAGGCGAGGTCGTCGCGGGACATGTCCTGCAGCTTCTTGAATTCCTCGTAGGGCACCGCGCGGATCTCGCGGGTCGCGAGCGCGTCGAGCCGGCGGGTCGTCCAGCCCTCGAGGCGGCCGCCGCAGACGATGCTCTCGAAGTTGCGGTTACGTTCGATGGTCTTCTGGAGGCGGTAGCCGGGGGTGGCGAGGGTGAGGGTCGTCGTGTTGAGTTCCGTGCCCTGGGCGTCGGTGGCGGCGAACTCCATGCGGAGCGTCTTCACCTTGTCCAGGGCGGCGGCGTCGGATGTCAGCGCCGCGCGGGCCTTGGCGACCACGGCTTCGACCGTCAGCGGCTTGTCTTCGGCCGACGCCGCGACCGTCCCGGCGAGCAGAAGCGTCGCGAACAGCGCGGTGAACGGGCGGAACAAAGCCATGGGACGCCGAGGATGGGCGGGGGTGCCTGCTTGGCAAGCATCGGAAGGGCTTTGGCCGCCCCGGAGGCTTCAGCGTTCGCCGGTCGCCTTGAGCAGGCCCGCCACGTCGCAGCGGCCTTCGTAGAGCGCCTTGCCGACGATGGCGCCGACGAGGTTCGGGTAGGCCTTGGCCATCGCGGCGAGACGCGCGACGTCTTCCGTGCCGGACACGCCGCCGGAGGCGATGACGCCGCAAGGGCAGACCTTGAGGACCTCTTCGAGGGATTTCCAGTTCGGGCCCGTGAGCATGCCGTCGGTCGCGATGTCGGTGTAGATCACCGTCGAGACGCCGAGGTCGCCGGCTTCCTTCGCGAACTCCGTGGCCTTGAGGGCCGTGACGGCCGTCCAGCCTTTGACGGCGACGAGGCCGTCCTTGGCGTCGATGCCGACCGCGAGACGCGGGCCGTGGGCCTTGGCCATCTCGCGGAGGAAAGCGGGGTCGGTCGCGGCGCGCGTGCCGATGACGACGCGGCTGGCGCCGGCGGCGTAGGCGGCTTCGGCGGTGGCGCGGTCGCGCATGCCGCCGCCGAACTGGATCTTCGGGCCGAGCGCGGCGATGCGCTGGAGCGTCGGGAGATTGAGCGGAGCGCCGCCGAAGGCGCCGTCGAGGTCGACGACGTGGATCCAGGCCGCGCCGGCCTGGGCGAAGACGATGGCCGGTTCGACCGGGTCCTTGTAGTAGTCGGTGCGGGCGTCGTCGCGACCTTGGCTGAGGCGGACGCAGCGACCGCCGCGGATATCGATGGCCGGATAGGCGAGCATGGGGATCAGGAAGCCTTCTTCTTCGGCGCGGCCACCGTGACCGGCTGCTCGCCGCGGATGGCTTCGGCCGTCACCGTGAACTTCGAGCCGGGGACGGCCTCGGGCAGGGCGTACATCGTGTCGAGCAGCACGCCTTCAAGGACGGAGCGGAGGCCGCGGGCGCCGGTGCCGAGGGCGAGCGCCTTGTCGGCGGCGGCCTCGAGGGATTCGCGGCTGAACTCCAGGGACATGCCCGAGAGGGCGAAGAGCTTGCGGTACTGCTTCGTCGCGGCGTTGCGCGGCTCGGTCAGGATGCGGATGAGCGCCTCGCGGTCGAGGGGCTCGAGCACGGAGATGACCGGCAGGCGGCCGACGAACTCCGGGATCATGCCGAAGGAGAACAGGTCCTCGGGCTGGAGGCCGGCGACGATCTGTTCGGCCGAGAGGGAAGGGGCGTCGTTGCGCGGGGGGACGAAGCCGAGGGACTTCGCGCCGCCGCGGCGGGCGATGATGCGGTCGAGGCCGGCGAAGGCGCCGCCGCAGATGAAGAGGATGTCGGAGGTGTCGACGCGGATGCACTGCTGCTCCGGGTGCTTGCGGCCGCCGGCGGGGGGCACGTTGCAGACCGTGCCTTCGAGGAGCTTGAGCAAGGCCTGCTGCACGCCTTCGCCCGAGACGTCGCGGGTGATAGAGGCCGAGTCGGACTTGCGGCCGATCTTGTCGATCTCGTCGATGAACACGATGCCGCGCTGGGCGCGTTCGACGTCCATGTCGGCGGACTGCAGGAGGCGCAGGATGACCGTCTCCACGTCGTCGCCGACGTAGCCGGCTTCCGTGAGGGTCGTGGCGTCGGCGATCGCGAACGGCACGTCGAGCATGCGCGCGAGCGAGCGGGCGAGGAGCGTCTTGCCGGTGCCCGTCGGTCCGATCAGCAACACGTTGCTCTTGTCGAGCTCGACGTCGGCGAGGTCGCCGGCCTGGGCGGCGGTCGCCTTCGTCAGGCGGTCGTTGAGGCGCTTGTAGTGGTTGAAGACGGCGACCGAGAGGACCTTCTTCGCGTGGGCCTGGCCGATGACGTGCGCGTCGAGCTCGAGGCGGAGCTGCGTGGGCGGGATGAGCTTGATCGGCGCGAGCGGGTGCTTCGCCGGGGCTTCCTGCATCGCGGGTCCGCCGGCGGCGGCCGCGGACGGCTTGCCGTCGCGGGACTTCTCGCGTTCGAGAAGGCGGCCGCAGGTGGAGACGCAGGCGTCGCAGATGCCCACGCCAGCGGGGCCGGCGATGAGCTTGCCCGCCTGGGCGGCGGGCTTGCCGCAGAAGGAGCAGCTCTCGGCGCGATCCCCGGCCATGCGCTTAGGCGCGGCCCGCCTTGGGCATCACGACGTGGTCGACGAGGCCGTAGGCCTTCGCCTGCTCGGCCGTCATGTAGAAGTCGCGGTCGGAATCGCGCATCAGGTCCTCGGGCGTCTTGCCGCTGTGCTTGGCGAGGACATGGTTGAGCGTGTCGCGCCAGCGGAGGATCTCCTTCGCCGCGATCGAGATGTCAGAAGTCTGGCCCGTGGCGCCGCCGCTGGGCTGATGGATCATCACGCGGCAGTTCGGGAGCGCGTGGCGCTTGCCCTTCGTGCCGGCGGCGAGGAGCACCGTGGCCATGCTGGCCGAGAGGCCGATGCAGTAGGTGTTCACCTCGCACGTCAGGAAGTTCATCGTGTCGTAGATCGCCATGCCCGCGGTGATCGAGCCGCCGGGGGAGTTGATGTAGATCGAGATATCCTTCTTCGGGTCCTCCATCTGGAGGAACAGCAGCTGCGCGATGACCGCGTTGGCGACCTCGTCGTAGATCGGCGAGCCGATGAAGATGATGCGGTCCTTGAGCAGGCGGCTGTAGATGTCCCAGGCTCGCTCGCCACGGGCGTCGCGTTCGACGACGTTAGGAATGATGTAGGACATGGGGGTGCGAGAGGGACTGTGCCCGGACGGTGGGAATTCTCAACCTCAGGCTGCGATTCCGCCCGCGAGGACGGCGTCGAGGGCCTTGTTGAGGAGGGCGTCACGGCGGAGTTCGGCGAGGCGCTGGCGGTCCTTGACCAGCTTTTCGGGCTGGGTCTGGCTGGCCTGGGCGGCCTGCATGATCGCGGAGCCGAGCTCTTCGCGGGACACCTCGAGCTTCAGCTCTTCGGCGATGCGGGAGAGGACGAACTGGGCGCGGACGCGGAGGGCGGCGGCCTTCTTGGCTTCGGCGAGGATGTCGTCGCGCTGGGTCTCGAGTTCCTCGGGCTTCGTGCCGCTGCGGAGGCGCATCTCGGCGTACTGGTAGAACAGGCCCTGGGCGACGGAGAGGACGGCGGATTCCGGGAGGGGGAAGTCCTGGCCGGCGAGGAGGGCGTCGACGGCTTTCTCGCGGCGGGCGGTCTCGGCGGCCTGCTTCTTGGAGCCTTCGATGCCCTTGCGGAGCTGGTCGCGGAGGTCGGCTTCGTCCTTCACGCCGACGGCCTTGCAGAAGGCTTCGTCGACCTTCGGGAGTTCCTTGCGGCGGACCTCGGCGGCCGTGATGGCGTACGAGACCTTCTTGCCGCGGAGGGCTTCGCGCTCATGCGTGGCGGGGAAGACGTATTCGGCGTGGCCGGTGGCGCCGGCCTTGAGGCCGATCACGGCCTGGGCGATGGCGGGGACGGCGACGGCGGCGCCTTCGGCACCGGCTTCTTCCCAGGTGGATTCGGCGCTGCCGTAGGACTTGGCCTCGGCGTCGAGCTCGGAGACGGGCTTACCGTCGACGGTGCCGACGTAGCCGATGCGGACGTAATCGCCCTTGGCGGCGGCGTCATCGGTCTTCTCGTAGCGGGCGCGCTGCTCGAGGATCTTCTTCAGGTGCTCGTCGATGTCGGCGTCGGTGACCGTGACGGTCTCGACGGGGACCTTGACGGACTTCCAGTCCGGGGTCTTGAAGTCAGGGACGACGTCGACCTCGTAGCGGAAGACCGCGTCGGCGCCGGAGCCGGCTTCCTTCTGGACGTCGGCGACGGTGTAGATCGTGAAGGACTTCTCCTGCTGGATGCGTTCGTAGCCCTGGGAAAGGAGACGCTGGCTGACCTCGTCGGCGATCTGCTTGGAGTACTTCTGGCGCACGACGGCCTCGGGGGCCTTGCCCGGGCGGAAGCCGGGGAGGGCGGCCTCGCGGGAGAAGCCCTTGACGACTTCCTTCTCGGCGGCGGCGACGGTCGCGGCGGGGACCGTCACGGTGACGGAGCGGCGGGTCGGGTTGGTTTCTTGGATTTTGATGTCCATGGTATGTATGAAAGAGAGGGAGGCCCCGGGTCGGCGGACGCCGCGGGGGGAATGGCCGAGCAAATAGAACTACCCCCCACGGTCAACAGTGGAAGGCGGGCCTTTTCAGGCCTTTTCGGTCAACCTTTGGCGCAGATGAGGCAGGACGCACCGGGGGACGAAGGCCGCGGCCTGGGAGAGCTTATGGCGGGCGATGTCCTTCACGAAACTGGAGGAGGTCACGAACTGGTCCTGGCTGGGCATCAGGATGACGGTCTCGATCTCGGGGGCCATCAGGCGATTGGCATGGGCCAGGTCGAATTCGAACTCGAAATCGCTGAATTTGCGGAGGCCGCGGATGATGGCGGCCGCCTTGTGCTTGCGGGCGAACTCGACCGTCAGGCCTTCGAGTTCGAGGACCTTGACGTTGCGGATACCCTTGCAGGCCTGTCGGGCCATGCTGAGGCGTTCTTTGACGTTGAACCACGGGTGCTTGCTGTCGCTGGCCGCCACGGCGACGATGACCTGGTCGAACAGGCGCGAAGCGCGACGAAGGACGTCCAGATGCCCCAGCGTGATCGGGTCGAAGGTGCCGGGGTAGACGGCGATGCGGTGGGTGCGGGACATCGTTTTCCTGTTGCGGCGTACTCTCGGTCGGGAACATCCTTTCGGCAAGCCCGCATGCGTTTTCTTAGGCACCTTCCCAATCTCCTGACGGCCGCCCGCCTGCCGGCCATCTTCCTGATCACGCTTTGGACCTATTGGGCCGGTCCGTGGGCCAGCGCCGCCCTGGCTCTGTTCATCCTGGCCGCCCTCACGGACATCTTCGACGGCTGGATCGCCCGCAAGCTGGACGCCGTGACCGACTTCGGCCGCCTGATGGACGCCTTGGTCGACAAGATCTTCATCCTTGGCCTGCTCGTCGGTCTCGCCGCCATCGACTGCCTGCCGGTCCCGCGCTGGAGCGACGCCGGCCAGCCGCTGCCGGTGGACGCCGCGACGGTGCTCTATACCTCCTTCGGCGTGATGCTCATCATCATTCGCGAATTCCTGATCACCGGCCTGCGCCTCGTGGCTGCCGCCTCGGGTCAGGTGCTCGAGGCCGAGGGTCTCGGCAAGATCAAGACCTTCCTCCAGATCCTGGCCATCGGCCACCTCATCGGCCTGCGCGCCTATGAGACGCACTGGCGGCTCTCGGCCGAATGGCACCAGCACTGGGAAGTCATCATCATGGCCCTCTTCTGGCTCTCGGTGCTCATCACCGTCGTCTCGGGCGCAAGCTATCTGATCCGGCACCGTCGTCACCTGCCGGGCCTGGCTTCATGATCGTCCAGATCGCGACGCTCGGTCCGCTCGGCCGCCTCAAGGCGCCGGGCACGTGGGGTTCCGCCGCCGGCGTGCTATGGTGGGCGCTGGTCGTGCGTCTGGCTTATAACAAGGGCTGGTACCATGAGCTGATCTTCGACGGGCTGGTCGTCGTGGTGGGTATCCTTCTCTGCGGCGTCGCCGCGGCGATCATCGGCAAGAAAGATCCGCAGGAAGTGAACATGGACGAGTTCGTGGCGATGCCGTTGGTCTATCTTTTCAACCCCATGGGCCCCTTGATGCATGGAGGAACAAAGGTCGGCTTCCTCTTCATCCTGCTCGGTTTCCTGCTTTTCCGTCTCTTCGACATCACGAAGCCCTTCGGGATCAAGGCGCTCGAGAAGCTGCCCGGCGGTTTCGGCATCGTCCTGGACGACGTGATGGCGGCGATCTACGCGAACCTCTTCCTGCATGGTATCGCCCTGCTTTGGAAGGTCCTCTGATGTCCCTGCGCCGCGCTCCAGCTGACACCGCGGTCGTCCGGGTGACGGGCGAGGATGCGGCGGCCTTCCTGCAAGGTCAGTGCTCGGCGGACTTGCGCGGCGTCGCCTTGACCGATGCGCTCTGGCTCAATCGCAAGGGTCGCGTGCTCGCGCACACGGTCATCGCGAAAGAAGCCGACGGGTCTTTTCTCCTGCTCTGCCCGCATCTGACCGCCGACGCGCTCATCGCCGTCGTGACGGCCAACGTCATCGCCGATGATGTCGTCGCGACCGACGAATCCGCCCGCTGGTCGAAGTGGGTCGCTTGGGGTGCGGAGCCGGCGATCGCGGGCGCGAAGTCTTTCGCGACGAGGCGTTACGGCGTCCCGGCCTGGGATGTGCTCGCGCCGCTCGCCGCCGTCGTTTCCGGTGAGCCTGCTTCGCTCGCCGAGCTCGAGGCGCTGCGTGTCGCCGCCGGTGTGCCCGCCGTCCCGGCCGATTGCGGCGCCAACGAATTCCCGCAGGAGTGCGGTCTCGACCCTTGGGTCAGCTATACCAAGGGATGCTATCTGGGCCAGGAGGTCATGGCCCGCATCCAGTCCATGGGCTCGTTGCGACGCATCCTGCGTCGCGTGACCGGGCCGGTCTTCGTCGGGCAGGAGCTCAAGTCGCCGGAAGGAAAGGTCGTCGGCACCGTGCGGTCCGCGGCCGGGGATGTCGGGCTGGCTTTGGTTTCGGTCGATCTCGCCGAAGGCATGGCGTTGGGCGAAGTCCGCCTCGGCGCACCGGCGCAGATGCCCGCGCGCTGACCTGTTTCCGTTTGCGGGCAGGACCCCGTCCCGTATGGTGACGGCGATGGCCTCTCCCTTCCATTACCAGGAACCTTTCCCGCTGGGCGCCGACACGACCAAGTATCGCCTGCTCACCAAGGAGCACGTCTCCGTCGCCGAGTTCGACGGCAAGCCCGTGCTCAAGGTCGCCCCGGAGGCGCTCACCCTCCTCGCCAACCAGGCGTTGCACGACATCAACTTCTACCTGCGCACCGAGCACCTCGAGCAGGTCGCCGCGATCCTCGCGGACAAGGAAGCCAGCGACAACGACCGCGCCGTCGCACTCGCCATGCTGCGCAACGCCGAAGTCGCCGCGAAGGGCGTGCTGCCGTTCTGCCAGGATACCGGCACCGCTCAGGTGACCGCCAAGAAGGGCCAGCAGGTCTGGACCGGCGGCGACGACGCCGAGGCGCTCTCGCTGGGCGTCTACCAAGCCTACGCCCAGAACAACCTCCGCTACTCGCAGCTCGCGCCGCTCGACCTCTATACCGAGAAGAACACCGGCACGAACCTGCCTGCGCAGATCGACATCGCCGCCGTGAGCGGCTCGAAGTTCGAGTTCCTGTTCGTCGCCAAGGGCGGAGGTTCCGCCAACAAGTGCTACCTTTATCAGGAGACCAAGGCCGTCCTGAACCCGAAGTCCCTCGTCAAGTTCCTGACCGAGAAGATGCAGTCGCTCGGCACCGCCGCGTGCCCGCCGTACCACCTCGCGTTCGTCATCGGCGGCACTTCCGCCGAGGCGACCATGAAGGCCGTCAAGCTGGCCTCGACCCATTATTACGACGCGTTGCCGACCTCGGGGAACGAACACGGCCGCGCCTTCCGCGACACCGCGCTCGAGGCCGAACTCCTCAAGGTCGCCCATCAGCTCGGCATCGGGGCGCAGTTCGGCGGCAAGTGGTTCGCGCTCGACGTCCGCGTCGTCCGCCTGCCGCGCCACGGCGCCTCTTGCCCGATCGGCCTCGCCGTCTCCTGTTCGGCGGACCGCAACGCCAAGGCCAAGATCGACAAGGACGGCATCTGGATCGAGCAGCTCGAGACCGACCCCGGCCGCTTCATCCCCGCGGAGGCGCGCAAGCACGCCGATGCCACGAAGGTCGTGAAGATCGACCTCAATCGTCCCATGGCGGACATCCGCGCCGAGCTGTCGAAGCATCCCGTCACGACGCGTCTCGCGCTCACCGGCACGCTCGTCGTCGCCCGTGACATCGCGCACGCCAAGATCCGCGAACGCCTCGAGAAGGGCGAAGGCCTGCCGCAGTACATCAAGGACCATCCTGTCTATTACGCCGGTCCGGCCAAGACGCCTGCCGGCATGGCCTCCGGTTCGTTCGGCCCGACGACCGCCGGCCGCATGGACAGCTACGTCGAGCTTTTCCAGAAGCACGGCGGCTCGCTCGTCATGATCGCCAAGGGCAACCGTGGCGAGACCGTCACCAACGCCTGCAAGGCGCACGGCGGTTTCTACCTCGGCTCCATCGGCGGTCCCGCCGCCATCCTCGCGCAGGAGAATATCCGCAAGGTCGAGGTCATCGATTATCCCGAGCTCGGGATGGAAGCCGTGTGGAAGATCGAAGTCGTCGACTTCCCTGCGTTCATCCTCGTCGACGACAAAGGCCACGACTTCTTCCGCGAGCTCCCCGGCGGCTGCGGCATCTGCGGCCCCTGAGCCAGCCAGCTAGGGATAAAAAGGGCGCCTCAGGGCTGCGGATCATAGGTCGACTTGTCGTAGGCCAGGGCCGTGCGGAAGAAAAAGCTCGTCACCGGGAAGGTGAGCCCGAGCCCGAAGCCCACGCCTTTGCCGAAGCGCTTGGCGATGCCGGTCATGCGCACGGCGATGGCGGGGGAGGGCACAGGTTCAGGCTTCATGCGGGCACGGGGCCGGTCGATTCGCGCAGGATCAGCGCGGGGGTCACCACCAGTTCGCGCAGCGGGCTCGGCTGGCGGCTGGCGCTGCGGCGGATGCGCTCGATCAGCACGGCGGCGGCGCGCTCGGCCTCTTCACCGCCATCCGGCGTCTGCGCGACGTGGCGCAGCGCATCGCGCCCGCGCTGGAAGCGCGCGGTGGCGGCCACCGACGAGATCCTCACCAAGATCCTTGGCGAGACGCTGGCAGACCAAGCTCGCAGTGACAAGCACCGCTATACCTTCCTGCGGGTTTTCTGGCCCCGCCCAGGGAATGGAGGGGACGTTTCGGGATTCATTTTCACCGAAGGCACTGAGGCGGTGATTCGCGCCCACATGGCCAATTGTGAGGCGGTCGATGTGGTGAACGTGCCCACTGTGCACGGCAAGGACCTGAAAC
>OFRH01000031.1_pt1 | contig 25849 bp, 19 predicted proteins | sample 1543111 | NCBI WGS metagenome assembly OFRH01 (sample SAMN07774220, study PRJEB24372) | wastewater metagenome | isolation source: Exp Tend NO 100WW | collected 2016-02
AATTGATACGGCCGAAATTTTATTGAAGGACCTTTGGCAATATGATCCCAATACCGATACATGGATGCAAAAAGCAGACCTTCCTGGCGCCGCTAGACGAGATGCAATCGCATTTTCCGTGAATGGAAAAGGGTACGTTTGAACAGGAATCGATAATGCAAATGCCTTGATAGGTGCTAAACTAAAAGACTTATGGGAATATGATCCCAGCACAAATAGTTGGACTCAAAAAGCCGATTTTCCAGGATCTGGTGGAAATGGCATTTACTTCGCCACAGCATTTTCCGCGGATAATAAAGGATACATCTGCGGAGGTAAATGGGGTCCAAGTCTTTACTCAAGTCAATTATGGGAATATAAACCAAGCTCTGACCAATGGATTCAACGCGCGAACTTTCCTGCCGGCGTTCGTTATCAATTAAGTTCTTTTTCCATCGGAAATCAAGGATATGTTGGACTCGGAGCAAATCAAGATGTGTATAAAAAAGATTTCTATCGCTATAATCCGGGCTCCAATCAATGGACCCAAATTGCGGACTTCATCGGCAGTGAACGTGGAAGCGCTTGTTCTTTCTCCATCAATAACCGTGGATTCATTTGTTTGGGTACAAACGGGGGCTTATTGGGCGATTTAATCGAATATAATCCAGAAATCAATGAATGGGAGGTCCGCTGTGCTTATGGTGGCAGTGAACGCAAAAACGCCATTAGTTTTGTGGTCAATAACCGCGCTTTTGTTGGACTTGGGAAAGGATACTCAGGTAAAAAAGCAAGTATTCAGGAATATGCAGCGCCTAACTATGCAAATTTGAACGAAACGGAATTGGCTTGTCAGATTTATCCTAATCCAAGTAAAGGAATCTTTCGCGTAAGCACAGAAACCTACATGGAAGAAATTCAACTGATTGATGCCTTCGGTAAAGGTTGTTACCGTCAAACGTTAAGTAATTCAAACTTTTTAGAATTAGACTTAACACACTTGCCAACGGGTGTATATTACGCAAGAATCCTGGTTTCAAACGGACAATATATTCAAAAACAAATCATAATTGAATAGGATATGAATAAGTATATTTTAGGATTCGTTTTGTTTTTGCTGGCACAGGAAGTTCCTGCACAAGACTATTGGTTTCCGCGCGATACCGTAAAAGGTTCCCCGAAATCTGCGAGCTGTGCTGTCTCTTTGCCACAAGTTGGATTAATCATTGGTGGACTCGACGACTTTGGGTTCAAGCGTAAAATGTATTCGTATTCGCCTTTTCAAGATGATTGGGATGAGGAAGTTTCACTTGGAGGAGCTTCTGGGGATGGCTTGGAACGCGCATCTGCATGTGCCTTCACGCTGAACCACGAAAACATGCAGAAGGCGTATGTCTGTCTAGGTCAAACACAAACTGTTGCATACATGAAAGACTTGTGGGAATTTAATCCACAGACAGAGACTTGGTCGCAAAAAGCAAACTTTTCAGGAACAGCAAGAAGGCAAGCCGTATGTTTTACTGCTGCAAATAAAGCATATGTTGGGACAGGCGAGGATGCGAGCGGCTTGAAAAAAGATGTGTATGCCTATGATCCTAATCTAAATACTTGGAATCAGGTCGCTGATTTTTCTGGAACTGCGCGTCGAGATGCTGTTGCATTTGAATTAAACGGATTTGGCTTTATCGGAACCGGGAATGACGGGACACTTAAAAACGACTTGTGGATGTACGATGTTCAATCGGACACATGGATTGATAAAGCATCCTTTCCAGGAACGCCACGCGCAGGCGCTGTCGCTTGGGGAGCACTTTCTGTTGCTTATGTGGGAACAGGGGAGGACCTAAACGGTGACTTTAAGAATGACCTTTATGAGTACAATTATTACTTGAATGCATGGACTCAACGCGCAAACATTCCGGCGCCTGGAAGGAAAAATGCCTTTGCGTTCTACATCGATGGAGTTTCGTATGTTGGAGGAGGATACAACGGTATTTTTCTGGAAGATTTTTGGGCGTATTCTGGAACTGCCGGTTTAAACTCCAGCGAATTATTGGAAGTAATGCTTTACCCTAATCCAGTTCAACATCAATTGACGGTTCAGTCGGAACGATTCATGGATAACATGGCCATTTATTCCATGGATGGAAAACAATTGTCAACAGAATCAGGCGCGAGCCAGCAGTTTTCTGCAGATGTTTCAAACTGGGAGTCAGGAACCTATATTTTTCGTTGTGAAATCAACGGTATTCCAACTCAAAAAATAGTTGTGAAATGCGATTGATTTTGACATTTTCTTTCTTCCTGTTACTTTTTTCCTGTTCCGAAAAACCAGATTCAGAACAAGTAGTGAATGCGACGGAGGAAAAAATCTTGAATCATTCACAAAAAGAGCAAAAGCAAAGCATTCCAAGTAAACCAAAATCTTCATCAAATTATACTTTTTTCACCCATTTGCAAGCGGAGGGATGGGGGTACAGCATTTCGGAAAAAGGAAAACGAATAATCGACCAACAAACCATTCCAGGTGTACCCGGAAATCAAGGATTCCAAACGTCCGAAGATGCACAAAAAGTCGCGGAACTGGTCATCGAAAAACTGGAAAAAGGCGTCTTTCCACCAACCGTTTCAGAGGAAGAACTACAAAAACTAGGAATTTCTTGGAGGAATTGAAGGAGGTTCTCGGCTATTTAGCTGAAATCAACTAACTTTGCATCCATGAAAAGATACCGAATTTCCGAGATTTTAGCTGAAAATTCACCACTTAAAACCGGTGAAGAAATCAATGTAAAAGGATGGGTGCGTGCCTTCCGTAGTAACCGTTTCATTCAATTGAATGATGGTTCTTGTATGGCAAATATTCAAGCCGTTGTTGATTTTGAACAATGGGATGAAGCACTTTTAAAGCGCATCACCACCGCTTCAGCATTATCCTTGACGGGAAAATTGGTGGAATCTCAAGGAGCAGGACAACAAGTTGAATTGCAAGTGGAGCACATCGAAATATTAGGTGATGCACATCCGGATGAGGTTCAAAAAACAGTCATGCAACCAAAACGCCATAGTTTGGATTTCTTGCGTGAACAAGCACATTTACGTTTTAGAACGAACACGTTTGGTGCGGTTTTCCGTATCCGTCACTCTGTGGCATTTGCCATTCACCAGTTCTTTAATGACCGTGGATTCTATTACTTACACACACCAATCATTACAGGTTCTGATGCCGAAGGAGCAGGAGAAATGTTCCGTGTAACAACCTTAGATGCGAAGAATCCACCGTTGAATGAAGATGGATCCGTGAACTATAAAGAAGATTTCTTCGGAAAAGCAGTGAACTTGACGGTTTCTGGTCAGTTGGAAGCGGAATTAGCAGCAACTGCGCTCGGACAAGTGTACACATTTGGACCAACGTTTAGAGCAGAAAATTCAAATACTTCGCGTCACCTTGCTGAATTTTGGATGATTGAACCAGAAGTTGCCTTCAATAACTTGAAGGACAACATGGATTTAACAGAAGATTTCCTAAAATACATTTGTTCGTACATCCTTAACAATTGTTCGGAGGATGTGAAGTTCTTAAGTGAGCGCGATGCGCAAGAACAAGCACAAAAACCGCAAAATGAGCGCAACGAGATGACCTTGTTGGAACGCTTGAAATTTGTCATCGAAAATCCATTCAAACGTTTGACGTATACCGAAGCGATTGATGTATTGATGAATTCAAATCACTACAAAAAGAAGAAATTCAAATACCCAGTGGAGTGGGGAATCGATCTTCAAAGTGAGCACGAGCGTTATTTAGTGGAAAAAGAATTCAATTGCCCAGTCATTTTAACGGATTATCCAGCGAAAATCAAAGCATTTTACATGCGTTTGAACGAAGATGGTAAAACGGTTGCGGCTATGGATGTCTTGTTCCCAGGAATTGGCGAAATCGTTGGTGGATCACAACGTGAAGAACGTTACGACGTACTTCTTCAAAAATGTGAGGAATTCCACATTCCAGCGGAAGAACTTTGGTGGTACATGGATACACGTAAATTTGGTACGGTACCGCATGCTGGATTTGGACTTGGATTTGAGCGCATGGTGATGTTTGTAACGGGAATGTCCAACATTCGCGACGTTATTCCTTTCCCTCGCACGCCATTGAACGCAGAGTTTTAAGCAAGGCAGTTTTTCCCGGCAATAAATCCGGTGGTCCAGGCGGCTTGGAAATTAAATCCGCCCGTTATTCCATCGATGTCTAATATTTCTCCAGCGAAGTGCAAACCTGGAACGCGTTTACTTTCCATATTTCGAATGTCGATGTTCGTCATAGAAACGCCACCTGCCGTCACAAACTCTTCTTTGAAGGTCGTTTTGCCTTTGACCTCGTAACGATCGTTCAGGAGGATATTTACCAGCTTATTGGTGTTCTTTTTGCCCAGTTCTTGCCAACGTATTTCATTTGGAATCTCTGCTTTCGACAATAAAAACTGCCAGAGACGGTTCGTAATGTGAAATGGATTGAGGTTTTGTGCCTTTTTGGCGCCGTGCAAATGTGCTGTCAACTCAATTTTTTGACGCAAATCTGCTTCCTTCATTTCGTGTAACCAATTCACTAACACATGAAAATGATAGTTTTTTTCCGCTAAAATCCGAGCGCCCCATGCGGAAAGCAACAGTACAGCCGGACCACTCATTCCCCAGTGCGTAATCAGCAAGGGACCTTGTCCGAGTAGTTTTGTTCCCTCGACTCTCACGCTTGCTTTTTCCACCACCGTTCCCATTAATTCACGTACCGGATTATCGGGCATGTTAAAGGTAAACAAGGAGGGAAGTGGTTCAATAATGTCGTGACCAAGTTGTTCCAACCAATCGAAATTACCGCGTTTTGGTTGTCCACCAGTGGTGACAATAACACGCGTGGCGTCGAATACCTTCTGATCGGCGTGAAGTTTAAACCCGTTTTTAACGGCTTCAATTCGCTTGATGCCTTGGTTCAGTAAAATATGAATCCCACGTTTATTTGCTTCGGATAAAAAACAATCGATGATCGTCTGTGAATCATTACTTTCTGGGAATAAACAACCATCCGGATAGGTTTTCATGGGAATCCCACGTTCGGCAAACCAGTCGATGGTGGACTGCACATTGAATTGATCGAAGGCTTTTTTCAGGTAGTTTTCTCCTCTAGGATAATAGCCCGCCAACTGTTTATTGTCGAAACAGGCATGTGTGACATTACAGCGGCCACCTCCTGAAATCTTTACTTTCGACAGTAGTTTTGATGACTTTTCCAAGATGCTGACTTGCGCGTGTGGATGGTGTTTTTTCGCGCTTAACGCGGCAAAAAATCCGGCAGCTCCTCCGCCAATTATAATAATGTGATGTTTCGACATATGATGGGCAAAATTAGCCTAAAATATGGATTGAATGACCATTTTTCTTCCTTGAAAGCTGACCTCGTCCTTCGCAGACTTACCGAGCAGTGCTGTTCCTAACGGCGCTTGTGGATTCAAACAAAACACCGCTTGATCTTCGACATGTAAAAGGCCATGTCCAATCGAAAAATAATACCATTGCTCTTCACAATGAACCAATGAACCCAAACTAACTTTCAGGTGTTTTTTTGAGGAATCGATTCGAGACAATAAAGAGAGTTGTTCTTCGATGATCTGGATTTGTTTCCCAAGTTTTTCTTGTTCCAATTGAACCATGGCAACACCAACCTCATGTTTGTCCCCCGCTGAACTTTTTGCATCGTTTGATTTTCCGTCAGATGCTTCTAAACGGATGGCATTTAACTCTTCGTGCTTTTGGACAAGTACATCGGTTAGGGCTTGGTGGACAGTGGATTTTAACATGGGTTTATTTACCGAATAAGTAGCTGAATGAAAGTTCAAATGCACCTTGTGTTTTTGCGAGGTCAGACAAATCTGAAATGGTAAAATCATAGGAAAGATTCAATTGGTATTGGTCAAGTTGAAATCCAACTTTGGCAATCATGGCGTCTTTCCAGCGATTGAATAATCCCATGGACACATAATTGGTTTTTGCTGTTTTACCGGATAAACTTCCTTGCAGGTAATAGCGATAGGATGCACCATATAAGAATTCACGTGCACTTTTTTGTTGTTGGTAAAAGAGGACCGGAACCAGTGCCGTTTTGGCGTTTTTCATCGAAATTTCAGCACTTCCATACAGCGTTGACCGCATGTACAAACGTTCTTTCTCATTGGCTAAAAAAGAATAACTCGGACGATTTACATGAAACACCCCAAAACCACCCGTCAGACTATGAACCATCCATGATTGACTTCCACCATTATTTCTTCTGAATCGATACACCATTCCGGTTCCTGCATCTTTGAAAGAAAATTGTGCATTCGCCAGTGTTTCGCCACTGATGATGCTTGGGTCATAGGCTAATCCATTGTATTGATTTCCCCACCTTCCATTGTTTCCATCGATACTTCGTTGACCTAATCCAGCATAAATTCCGAGTCCTAGTGTTGAGTTGCGATTGAGCGTTAAGTGATAAGCGCCATTCAAGGAAACTTGTGCTGTTCGGATCGATAAATCACCAGTTTGATCATTGTAGACTTGCAATCCTAGGGCAAAGAATCCACTTGTATTTCGACGTGCTTTTTGCAAACGAGCATCAAAGCCGGCGGCCATTGTTTGAAAGGGACTTGCGACACTTTTCCATTGATTGCGGTAATTCAAACTCGCGTGAATGGGTCCTTCACTGCCGGTTAAAGCCGGATTCAGCATCATCGGAACTTGATCCACTTGTGAAAAATGTAAATCTTGTGCCTTTAAACCAAAAGAAATGAGGCCAAACAAGAAAATCAGTTGTGTCTTTGTCATAGCCTATTTCATTAAAGTTAGGTTTCCAGAACGAATTTGAAAATCCCCGTTTTGTAACTTAATGGTCAATTTATACGCAAACACACCCGCATTCATTTCCTTGCCTTTGAATTTTCCATCCCAACAATCGTCTTGATTCGTGGTTTGAAAAACCAGTTGACCCCAACGATCATAAATAGCGTAGTCTAATTCTGCAATGCAATTCCCATAAACGCACGCTTGCTTGTTTTCATTGTTTGCACTGGAAGGCGAAAAGATCGTCGGCACATAGATTTCTCCACAAACTTCCGTGACGTAAATTTGTACTTGCGCTTGTCCTGTACATCCGTTGGCAGCCGTTCCGGTAACCGTGTACAAGGTTGTCACGGTTGGAGAAGCAAGCGTATTCGCACAGGTTGCACACGCCAATCCATCCGGCGGACTCCATACATACGTTTGCGCACCATTGGCACTAATCGGAACGGATTGTCCTTCTAAAATACTGATCGAAATAGGACTCGCTGTTACGTTAATTGATCCCGTTCCATTTATTTGATACGTTTCTGATGTCCCACAGTCATTGGCATCACTGACAATTAGTGAAACACTTGTCCCTGGAGCAAGATTTGAAATGGAATTTACATTCGAGCTTACTGGATTCCAGGTATACGTATACGGACTCACGCCACCAGTAACAAGTACGGACACCGAACCGTTATCCGTTGTGCATGAAGAAGGAATAATGGTTTCTGTGATCACTAATTGCGATGGTTCTGTTATCGTTACACCTGCTGTTCCAATGCAACCGGTGTTGTCCGTCACTTGTACGACATAGCTTCCAGCGCTCAAATTACTCGCTGTGGCGTTTGTTCCTCCACTTGGCGTCCAAGCATAGGTGTAAGGTGAAGTTCCACCTGAAACTTGCGCCATCGCTGCACCGTTTGTACCGCCAAAACAGGAGATATTCGACACCGTACAATTGACTGTCGGACCGTTCGAATTACTCACGGTCGCAGTTCCATTGCTCGAACATCCATTCGCATCGGTAATCACCAATGAATAGACTCCGGCTGCTAAATTTGAAACAGTTGCAGTGTTCCCATTTCCGGGTGTCCACAAATAGCTATATGGAGCGGTTCCGCCAATTCCATTCGCTGTTACTGATCCGTTCGCTGTACCACATAATGTGCTGCTTGAGCTTGTAGTAACAGAAAGAGGTGCTACTGGTTGGGTGATTGTTGTTGTTAAACTTCCGGGACAATTGTTTACATCCAAAATGGACACCGAATACGTTCCCGCAGGCAAATTGTTTACGTTGGCCCCATTCCCAATGTTGGGCGTCCAAGAATAGGAGTAAGGTCCGATTCCGCCACTAGCATTTACACTAATTGCTCCGTTGCTTCCACCAAAACATGAGACATTCGTCACGGTACTGGCGTTCACCGTTAAAGAGGTACACGGTGCGGTTGTACACGGAACAAGGTTTGCAGCAGTGAAGGTGTAAACAGTTCCTGCATTATCAGTCACTTGAAATTGTGTTGATCCCGCCGGTGGAGTAACCGTGGTTCCTGTGGCAAAATTCACGTAAGCAGCAGGAGAACTACATGCAGTTACGGGGGTAATTCCATTTAAACATTGCCCAAAAAACCAAGTATAGCCGCAATTTTGACATTCTGTTTGATTCGTAATCGGTGTATTGGTTGCAGGGACATAGTTCGTCCAAGTATAAGGTCCAACGCCGCCATTGACGGTAAATTGACCATTGGACTCTAAACAAACTTGCAAACTACCACAAGGACTCACCGTGATTTGAATCGAATCTGCACCACAAGGCAATGTGTAAACAATCGTTTGAACACCAACCCCAGCTGTACTTGGATTAAACACGCCATTTGCATTTACCCCGGGACCTGACCACGTTCCACCGGCGGTAGCGGTCCCGATGGCTAAATTAATAGGTGCATCGTTGATGCAAACCGAACTTGGTTGACAAATCGTTGCGTCACAACAGGTACTTGCAAACGGAGCACATGCTCCAATCGCAAAGGATCGAATTGCTCCACTTCTTGTACTGCTCGTTGAGGTTCCAGTTCCACCCACAGCAATTAACTCCCCATTGGTATTTATTTCCACATCATAGACCGCAAAATTTGTCGGATAAAATGCCTGCTGAATGAGTAAACCATCATATTTGACGACCCCTGTCGTTGATCCAACGTAGATGTTTCCGCATTGATCAATGGCAATTCCTGAATTCCCTACTGAATGACCGCTAGGAAAAAGGGTGTTGTATTGTCCACCAGGAATGGTATTGTCCTGCAAGAATGAACAATCTTGTAAAGAGCGTTTTTCAATCTTATTTCCACGATTGACATACAAATGATACTGATCTGTGGCAAGGGCGCTAATCCCTGAATTATCATAACGGTAATTCTCTAATTTATATCCCCAACCTGCACCATGATCCATTTTGAAAAAACTTGTTGTTCCTGTGGGGCACAAGTTGAAAAAGTCGTTCATGTAACCCATGGTGTCTTGGGTCATGAAATAATATTTTCCGTTTTTAGCGGATGTAATTGACCGTACTTCCTCTAAATTTGGCGGGAAACTCGTGTTTGAACCATTCGAGACAAACTGTTGATCTATGACGCTCAAATTGGATGTGCTCATTTCGTAAATGACCGCGTTCGTTTGCAAAATTGTGCCTCCTGTTCCACCAATCACTAAACTGGTTTCGTCACAGTTAAAGGCGATGGTCCAAAATTCAGCAAGCATTCCACCAGGATTTGAATTATTTAAAAGAACTGAACCTGTTGTGCTAACCTTTTGAATTTTCGCAACCGATCCAGCTGTCACATAGGAATTTCCAGCGTTGTCGACAGCAAAGGTTCCTAACCAAACATTGGAGGTGTCGTAAGGCGTGTTATAGGTCCATTGCAAGGTTCCGGCTGCATTGTATTTTAAAATTTGCATGGGCATGATTCCACCGAGGGCATACACGTTACCTGCTCCATCGCGGTCACATTCCCAAACAACATCCCAATTTGTCGCAAAAACCGGTGTTTGGATCCATGGGTCGATGAATAAATCTGTTGATTTTTGGTATGCTTCTACTTGAAACTTGACGGTTTTTTGTTGCACGCTAAACGAACTGGATAACTCGGTTTCGTTCGTTCCTTGAAAGGAATACGGTGCATGGTCAATGATGTCACCAAAGGCTGTTGGAATATGAATTTCTCCTTGAAGAACCTGCACGTTACGATCGTATTCCATTTCAATATCCGCTGGATTCCCTCCCGGATGTACAATGAACACATATTTCAATCCAATTTGAGGATGAACGGTAAATTTTAAATCAATCAGTGGATAAATGTTCTCATAAATGAGTTCCTCAAATGCCTTGGCATGGGAAATGGCTTCATAGCTACCATCTGCTAATTGAACTGAATAATTGTGATCATCGGTCCTTGGTTTAAGTCCGGATAATTTTACTTTTCCATTGGCGTTGACATAGCGCATCGACACTTCGTCGCTTTTGAACTTGAACTTTCCAACTATCCGTTCCTGTTCCTTGTATTGCTGTGGAATCTCTACCAAGGAAGCCCTCAACGCATCGCGCTCCGCTTTCGGGACTTTAATCGCTTCTAAAAACGAATAGTTTATTCCGCTTTTCCCAAAGAAAATGCGCGTGGAACCGAAGTCGACCCCGTAAAGTATTTTCCCGGTTTCATTTGTTGCAAATTCATCAAACTGTCCTTTATTTTCGATAAAAACACGTGCTTTTTGATAGGATACAGTCCAATTATTTCCGTTGTTATCTTGAGCGAAAAGCGAAAAAAATCCGAATAGACTAAGGCATAGAAGTAGTCGTTTTTTCATTGCGGAATTCAGCATTTGGTTTAAACAAATATAAGCTTTTCAAAACGTAAATAAAACGAACTTGAATTCCATGCTCATTACATAAAACAGGTTCCTCCTTTCCGTTCCATTTCCACCTTGCTCCTTTGCTCCATTTATCGTAAATTCGCAATCTTAAAAGTTCAAGAATGATGCGCTCAAAATATCCGGAATACAAAGGATTAAATTTGCCCAATGTGGCTCAATCGGTTTTAGAAAAATGGCAAAATAATTCCATTTTCGAAAAATCTATTTCCACAAGAGAGGGGAATGATTCCTATGTGTTCTTTGAAGGACCACCTTCGGCGAATGGCTTGCCGGGAATTCACCACGTGATGGGACGAGCGATAAAAGATATTTTCTGTCGCTATCAAACCTTGAAAGGAAAACAAGTCAAACGTAAAGCTGGTTGGGATACCCACGGTTTACCAGTTGAACTTGGCGTGGAAAAAGAACTTGGAATTACCAAAGAAGACATCGGAACGAAAATCAGTATCGATGAGTATAACGATGCCTGTCGAAAAGCAGTCATGCGTTACACCGATATCTGGAATGACCTCACCGTGAAAATGGGGTATTGGGTGGATATGGAAAATCCATACATCACCTACGAACCAAAATACATGGAATCCGTTTGGTGGTTGTTGGCTCAATTGTACCAGAAAAATTTGATTTACAAAGGATACACCATCCAACCATACTCACCAAAAGCGGGAACCGGACTTTCTTCACACGAATTGAATCAACCTGGTTGCTACAAGGATGTGAAAGACACGACAGTAGTTGCGATGTTCAAAGCAAACGATCCTGCAACGATTGCATCCACTTTTCAGATAAGTGATGAGGTAAGTGCACATACGAAGGACATTCATTTTCTTGCTTGGACAACCACTCCTTGGACACTTCCTTCGAACACAGCTTTGACGGTTGGACCAAACATTGAATACGCATTAGTTGCGACGTATAATCAATACACATATGAACCGATTACCGTTATTCTCGCAAAGAATTTAATTGGATATCAGTTCAGCAAAGGATTTGAAGCGAAGGAATCTATTGCAGATTTATCAAGCTACGAAGCCGGAGCAAAAGTGATTCCTTTCGTTGTTTTAGGAGGCTGTCATGGTAAGGATTTGCTTGGAAACACCTATGAGCAATTATTGCCTTATGCTTTACCAGCGGAACATCCTGAAAAAGCATTTGTGGTGATTCCAGGTGATTTCGTGACGACGGAAGATGGAACCGGGATCGTTCATACTGCGCCAACCTTTGGTGCGGATGATGCGAAAGTTGCAGCGGATGCAGGAGTTCCTGCGATGCTGGTAGCTGACGACCGAGGGAATTTAGTTCCATTAGTGGACCTTCAAGGACGTTTTCGTCCGGAGTTGGGTGAATTCGCCGGAATGTATGTGAAGAATGAATACTACAACGAAGGAGAAGAGCCAGAACGTTCGGCAGATGTGCAAATTGCCATCAAACTAAAAGAAGAAAACAAGGCTTTTAAAGTCGAAAAATACGAGCATAACTATCCACATTGTTGGAGAACAGATAAACCAGTATTGTATTATCCACTCGATTCATGGTTCATTCGTGTGACGGATAAAAAAGACCGCATGGTGGAGTTGAACAATACCATCCAATGGAAGCCGGAATCTACCGGAACTGGTCGCTTCGGAAAATGGCTGGAGAATGCAAATGATTGGAATTTGTCGCGCTCTAGGTATTGGGGAATTCCTATTCCAATTTGGTCAACAGAAGAAGGAGATGAGCGTATTTGCATCGAATCTGTGGAGCAGTTGAAAGCAGAATGTGAAAAGTCTATTGCGGCTGGATTCATGCAGTCAAATCCTTTTGCTGATTTTGAAACGGGAAATATGTCCGCCGAAAATTATGCGCAAATTGATTTACATAAACACAAAGTAGATGCAGTGGTTCTTGTTTCTCCATCGGGAAAAGCCATGAAACGCGAAGCGGATCTCATCGACGTGTGGTTCGACTCCGGTTCGATGCCGTATGCACAATGGCATTATCCGTTTGAAAACAAAGAACTCATCGAAAATCGCACTGGATATCCAGCAGATTTCATTGCAGAGGGAGTGGATCAAACACGCGGTTGGTTCTATACCTTGCATGCGATTTCTACAATGGTATTTGATTCAGTTGCGTACAAAAATGTGGTTTCCAATGGATTAGTACTGGACAAAAACGGACAGAAAATGTCCAAACGTTTAGGAAATGGCATTGACCCATTCAGCACCTTGGAGAAATATGGTCCAGATGCGACACGTTGGTACATGATTACCAATGCACAACCTTGGGACAACTTGAAATTCGACCTAGAAGGAATTACAGAAGTTCAACGTAAATTCTTTGGAACACTTTACAACACCTATTCTTTCTTTGCATTGTATGCGAATTTGGATGAATTTGATTACTCCGCTGCGGATATCGCTTTGGAAGATCGTCCAGAAATTGATCGATGGGTACTTTCAAAACTACATTCCTTAATCGCGGATGTGGACACAGCGTACAACGAATACGAGCCAACAAAAGCTGGTCGCGCCATTCAGGACTTTGTGACCGAACAATTGTCCAATTGGTACGTTCGCTTGTGTCGTCGCCGTTTTTGGAAAAATGACGATCCGAGTGATAAATTGGCAGCGTATCAAACCTTGTACACGTGTTTGGAAACTGTTTCCATCCTTGCGTCACCAATTGCTCCCTTCTTTATGGATCAGTTGTTCCAAGATTTGAATGCGGTTTCAGGAAAACATCAGGAGGAATCAGTGCATTTAGCGCTGTTCCCGAAAGTGAATCAGCACTTCATCGACAAGTCTTTAGAAAGTCAAATGGAATTGGCACAAAAGTCTTGCTCACTCGTACTTGGCTTACGTAAAAAACACATGTTACGTGTGCGTCAGCCACTGCAAAAAATCATGATTCCTGTGTTGAATCAGGAAGTAGCAGAACATTTAATGCATGTCAAAGACCTCATTCTTTCCGAAGTGAATGTGAAAGAATTAGAATTATTGACGGATGGCGCAGGAATGCTCGTAAAAAGCATCAAACCAAATTTCAAAACCATCGGCCCGAAATATGGCAAGCAAATGAAAGCCATCGCTGGACTTGTTGCAGGTTTCACCCAAGAGGATATCGCTTCCGTTGAATCCAATTCAGGCTGGAATGGTGAAATAGAAGGAACATCCATCCAATTGGATATGGCAGATTTTGAAATCAATGCGCAAGACATTCCAGGTTGGTTAGTGGCAAGCGAAGGTGGAATCACCGTTGCCCTAGATATTACCCTAAGTCCAGAATTAAAAGCGGAAGGCCTTGCACGTGAAGTGGTGAACCGTATTCAAAATATGCGAAAAGATTCAGGATTTGAAGTAACAGATCGAATTGCGGTTCAAATTCAAACCACGGATGTCATCACCGAAGCAATCAAACATTTTGAACAGTATATTTGTACGGAAGTCCTAGCGAATAGCATACAATTTACTACGCTAGCGGAAGGACAACAAGAAGCAATTGAAGCGGATGGAGACACCGTTTTTAACATAACTAAATCAAACTAAGCCATGAATAATTGGATTTTTGACGGAAAAGATATGCCAACTGCCGGTGGGGCAGCAATTACTTGGCACGACCATCGATTTTTTGACATCACACATAATGGTGTGGTTTTTCATGGTGAGATTGTTCAAGATCAATCCGAAAATCGTGAACTAACGATAAAAATAAATCACCGCGTGTTTCAGGTGAAACGCAAAGGAGAATTGGATGAAATCATCGCTTCTTTGGGCTTCGATAAGCCAAAAATTCGCAAGTTGAAAGAGTTAGCGGCACCGATGCCTGGACGCGTTACAAGCATTCACATTGAATTGGGTCAAGCGATTCAACCGGGAGATCCAATCTTGTCTCTGGAGGCCATGAAGATTGAAAACGTGCTGAAAGCAGAAGGAATTGGCGTTGTGAGTGCCATCAATATTCAACAAGGAGATGTGGTCGAAAAAGGATTCGTTTTAGTTTCCTTCGAATAAGTTATTTAATCCAAATTTCGATCGATTTGTTTTCTTTCAAATCAATCTTGGCTTCTTCAAAACTTGGAGCAGAGAACATTCCTCGTGCATTTCTGGAAAATCCATAAGCTTCTGTTGGCGCACCAAACATGTTCTTATCCATGATGCCATTTTCATTTTCATCGTGAAAAATAGCTACGGCGTATTGCCCATCCGCGAGGTTCTCAAAAGTATATTTTGTACTTGGTTTCTTCGTGTCAATAAAGACTCCTTTGAATTGTTTTCCCTTGATCGGAAAGGAATCAATCTTACGAAACAACCCGAAAGAAATTTTCCCTTTCGAATTCTGAATATTCGTAACAGTAACAGTTAAATTGCTTTTGGAATCCATCTTCCACTGGAAGGAAGTGAACAGAAAGAAAAGAAGAATGGGGATCAGTTTCATTGTTTCGTTAACAAGGATAAGGAAAAATTGTTCGTTTCCTTGATGAAATGCTATTTTCCACAAAATCATGGCTAACTTTGTTCGTATGAGTAAACATGTTTTAGTTACAGGTGGCGCAGGTTATATTGGCTCCCACACGGTTGTCGCTTTGGTGGAAAAAGGATATACACCGATTATCGTTGATGATTTTCGAAATGCTACCGAAGTAGCTTTAAATGGTTTGACGGAAATTTTGGGTTTTCAACCGACGATTCATCGCGTAGACGTTTGTCAAATAGATGAAATGCGAGCAATATTCAATGAATATTCCTTTCATGGCATCATTCACTTTGCCGCATACAAGGCCGTTGGAGAATCCGTGGAGAAACCATTGCAGTATTATCAAAACAACCTTGTTGGACTTTTAAACATGCTTTCCTTGATGGAAGAATTCAAGGTGCTCAATTTCGTTTTTTCTTCTTCTTGTACCGTTTATGGTGAGCCAAAGGAAACCAAAGAAGTTCACGAAGAAACACCAAAAAGTTTACCTGAATCTCCATACGGTTACACCAAATGGATTGGTGAACAAATCATCCTAGACTTTTTTAAATCGGCACCGGATTTTCACTTGATGAATCTTCGCTACTTTAATCCAGTGGGTGCACATCCCACTGCGAAAATCGGTGAATTCCCACTGGGAAAACCAAATAATTTATTGCCATTTGTGACGCAAACAGCTATCGGAAAACAAGCGTGTTTGACGGTTTTTGGCGATGATTATCCAACGCGTGATGGTTCTTGTGTAAGAGACTACATTCACGTGATGGATTTAGCCGAAGCTCATGTCCAAGCGATACAATTTTTAGAAAAACAAGAGAAAGGCTGTTTAGAAGCGGTGAACATCGGAACCGGAACCGGAACAACCGTTTTGGAGGTCATTCATGTCTTTGAGAAAGTCAGCAATCAACAATTAAATTACCAAATTGGCCCCCGAAGAGTCGGGGATGTGATTGAAATATACGCCAACGCAACAAAATCCCAAGAGCTCCTAAATTGGAAGGCAAAACGCAGCATTGAAGATGCTGTTCGCGATGCTTGGAATTGGGAATTGGCCTTAAATGAAATAAAGTAGCATGTCCTTTTTAATCGATACACACGCGCATTTGTACGCAGAAGAATTTGACGAAGATCGAATGGAAATGCTGCAAAGGGCAAAAAACGCAGGAGTTCACGCCATGCTATTGCCAAATATCGACAGTAGTTCGATTGGACCCATGGAAAAATTGGCCGCGCTCGATCCTTCCTGTATTCAAATGATGGGCTTACATCCCACATATGTGAAGGAAAATTGGAGGGAAGAATTGAAGATCATCGAGGATAAATTATTCGCTGATCCGAGTCAATATTGTGCAGTTGGGGAAATCGGCATGGACCTTTATTGGGATAAAACGTTCATCGAAGAACAAAAGGAAGTTTTTCGCACACAAATACGTTGGGCAAAAGAATTGAAACTACCCATTGCTATTCATGTGCGCAAAGCATTTGACGAATTATTCGAAATCATGGACCAAGAATGGACTCCAGAGCTAAAAGGCGTATTTCATTGCTACACCGGAAGTATCGAACAAGTCAAGAAAATAGTGAAATACGAGCAATTCTATTTTGGAATTGGCGGCGTACTGACCTACAAAAATGCTGGCTTGCAAGAGGTTCTTCCACACATTCCATTGAATCGTTTAGTCCTAGAAACGGATGCACCTTACTTAAGTCCTGTTCCTTACCGTGGGAAACGGAATGAATCGGGATATGTATCCGAAGTAGCTGGTAAAATCGTAGATATTTTAGGCATTTCCATGGATGAGGTGAAAGAAATCACTAGTCAAAATGCGATTGAATTGTTTCAATTACACAAATTCATACAGTTAAACCATGACTAAAATTCTCCTCATATACACGGGCGGAACCATTGGGATGATTAAAAATCCCCAAACAGGTGAGTTGGAAAGTTTCAATTTTAAACACATCCACGACCACGTCCCTGAATTAAGTCGCTTAAACGTGGAAATTGAAAGCATCAGTTTTGAAGAGCCCATCGATTCGTCAGAAATGAACTTGCAGCATTGGACACAAATGGCGGAATTAGTCGAACAAAATGATGCGCATTTCGACGGATTTGTGATTTTACATGGATCAGACACAATGGCCTTTTCGGCTTCGGCCTTGAGTTTTATGTTGCAAGGCTTAAGAAAACCGGTTGTTTTTACGGGTTCACAATTACCCATTGGAACCATCAGAACAGATGGAAAGGAAAACCTCATTACTGCCATCGAAATAGCTGGAATGAAGGATGAAAATGGCGCAGCGATTCTTCAAGAGGTTGCCGTTTATTTTGAATACTCCCTCTATCGTGGAAATCGAAGCAGCAAGATTTCAGCAAACCAATTTGAAGCGTTTCAGTCACCAAATTATCCGGAATTAGCCAAAGCCGGCGTACAAATAGAATGGCAAAAGGACCGTCTTTTCAGATCGAATTTAACTGAGTTTACGGTGTTTACCGCATTGAAAAATAATGTCGCATTGATTCGTTTATTTCCCGGAATGAATTTCGAATTCTATCGTGCTATATTCTCTGGTCAAGACGTTCAAGCGATTGTTTTGGAAACCTACGGTTCTGGAAATGCGCCTTCCGATGTTCTCTTTCAAGAATTAATCACATCGTTTATCCAACGAGGAGGAATCGTATTGAATATTACCCAATGTGGATCTGGCGCCGTGCAACAAGGAGCGTATCAGACCAGTTCCTTTTTTGAACGAATTGGGGTGATCAGTGGTCGAAACTTGACCAGTGAAGCGGCGCTCACAAAAATCATGTACTTGCTAGGCAAAGGACATTCAGACATTCGAGAAAAATTGCAGGAATCGTTGGTTGGCGAAATGGACTAAAGTTTTTTCACCTCAATTATTTCTCCATCTTCTACTTTAATGATTCTTCCCGGGAATTTCTCCACCATGTTCATGTCGTGTGTTGCCATGAGGATGGCCGTTTTTTCTTCCTTTGCAACAGCAATGAGTAATTGCATGATCTCTTCTGATGTTTCTGGATCTAAATTTCCTGTTGGCTCATCGGCAAGAATTAACGAAGGTTGATTTAGCAAAGCTCTTGCAATGGAGACGCGTTGCTGTTCTCCACCAGATAATGTATGTGGGAAACTGTTCGCCTTTTGTTCAATTCCCACTAACTGTAAACAACTAAGTGCTCGCTTGTGAATGAGTTCTTTGTCCTTCCATCCCGTTGCTCCCAAAACAAACGCTAAGTTGTCAATGACAGTGCGGTCCGGCAACAATTGAAAATCTTGAAAAACGATTCCAATTTTTCTTCTTAAAAAAGGAATTTCTTTTTTGGTAATTCGTTTTAGGTTGTACTCAGAAACATGTCCCTCTCCCTCCACAAGTGGTAGTTCTCCATAGAGTGTTTTCAACAAACTACTTTTTCCGCTACCTGTTTTTCCAATCAAATAGGCGAATTCTGTTTCTTCCAAATCGAACCATACGTTCTTGAGGATCAGCTTATCTTGCTGATAAATTTGGGCATTTGCGAGGGTGATTACTTTTGACACGGTCTTAACTTTGAAACAAAAGTGCTGATTTTGTTGTAACCATTCATTTCCTCCTCCGATAATATCTTAACACTTTCAGGTTTAAAACTTTTGAAAGTCTCCTCATTCCCACAGCTGGCCAATTGTAATTTTACATACTATGAATCGTAACTTACGCCATCTCGTCCTTGCATTCTTCCTGCCCTTACATTTTTGGGCACAGGAAACGGCTAAATATGCCGGTGAAAATGCTTCTTTTTTCCGTGCAGAAGAATTGTATGAAAAAGCCCAATACAGTGCGGCTAAACAAGAATTCCGTGCATTTATTAATGGGAGTAAAGAAGCCAAAAGAAATCCCAATGATCCTTTTTTGGTAAAGGCATACTATTACGAGGGAATTTCTGCGTTGGAATTGTATAACAATGATGCTATTCCTTTGTTGGATGCGTTTAACAAGGCATATCCAGACAATATTTACAAGAATAAAATCGCCTTGAAAATTGGAAATTTCCATTTTCAAAACGAAGATTTTGAATCCGCTCAATTGGCCTATTCGAAGGTTCCGGTGCGTGAAGTCGAGTCGGATGAAAAAGAAGAAGTACTCTTTAAAATGGGTTATTCTGCTTTTCAAAATGGTGATTTAGAAAGCTCTTACGATGCATTTCGCGATGTGAAAGATGGTTCGACACAATACGCTAAACCAAGTTTGTACTTCTATTCTCATATCAGTTACACAAAAAATGCGTTGCAAGTTGCCTTAGAAGGATTCCAAAAGTTACGCACGGACTCAACGTTTTGTGGTGTCGTGCCGTATTACATCGCCCAGATTTTACATAAACAAGGGAAATTCCAAGAGGTCATTGATTTAGCACCAACCGTGTTAAGTTGTTCCGTAGTAAATAATGAAGCGGATATTCAACACATCATTGGAGATGCTTATTACCAACTGGCAAAATATACCGAAGCGATTGCTTATTTAGAAAAATACCATGCGAAATCAAAAGGCACCCGAGACGATTTTTATGAACTTGGATTTTCTTATTACAAGACGAATCAATTCGAGAAAGCAATTAAGAACTTTGATAAAGTCACGCGTGTAGATGATAGCCTTGGACATATCTCCATGTATCAAATTGGTGATGCCTATTTAAAAGCAGACAAATTACTACCAGCAAGAAGTGCTTTTGAACGTGCTTCCGATATGACGAGCCTACCAACTATTCAGGAGGATGCGTTATATCAATTTGCAGTTATTTCCTTTAAAGTGGACATTAATCCATACGATGAGTCTGTTCGCGCCTTTGAAAACTACCTGGCACGTTATCCAAACACCAAACGAAAATCAGATGTATTTCAATATTTGGTGAATGTTTATACGACCACAAGTAACTACGCAAAAGCAATTGAAAGCTTGGATAAATTGCCTTCAATGGATGCAAAGTTAAAACGCGTATATCAAACAGTAGCCTTTAATTACGGAGTAGAATTGTTCCAGAAAAATGAATACAATGATGCCATGAGTGCATTCAAATTGGTGGAAAAATACCCGATGGATCCTCAAATGGTTGCATTGGCTCGTTACTGGGTAGCAGATGTCTATTTCCGCAAAAAAGAATTGAAGGAAGCGATTTCCATGTACCGAGAATTTATTTCTTCTCCAGCTTCAAACTCTTTACCAGAGAAAATCGATGCGTATTACAACATCGGTTACGCCTACATGGACCAAGAGGCATATGATCAATGCATAGAATCCTTCAGGACCTATCTTCAATTTGCTCCAAAAGACAAAAACAAAGTGCTGGATGCGACATTCAGAGTAGCTGATTGCTATTACTTGACACGCCAAAATTTATTGGCCGTTGAATTCTATAAAAGTGCGTTGGCCTTGAATTCAGGATTGAACGATAAGGCGATGTATTACCTAGCGAAAGCTTATGGGTATAACGATCAACCTACCGATAAAATTAATACCTTGAATGACTTATTGAGTAATTTCAAGAAGTCAAAATACCGAATGAACGCCGCTTTCGAGTTGGGAAGAACACACATGTCCCAACGCGATTTCGACGAGGCCTTGGTAGCTTACGATAATTTCCTAAAGGAATACCCGAATTCAACGTATGTGTTGGATGTTCGACTCGACATGGCAGATGCATACTATAAGAAATGGGATTATGTGAAAGCGGAATCTGCATACAAAAGTATTTTAGCGGAATTCGAACAACAACGTGAGGTTTGTGAAAAAGTAGTGAAATCACTGATGGATGTATACAATGCGCAAAAGAACCCGGAATTGGCTTCAGCCATCGCGGACCAATACCCTTGTGCGAACATTTCCAAAGAAGAGAAAGAAAACATGTTCTATTCGCCAGCTTGGAATAGTTACCTCGATAGCAATTACGCGGAAGCAGCTCCGAATTTTGAGATTTATTTAACGAAATTCCCGAATGGACGCTTTGTGAATGAAACCTACTTCTATTTAGGAAATAGCTGCCTCAAAATAAAGGATTCTGTCAATGCCATGAATTATTTTGAGAAATTTATGGAAACGCCGACGACAGCATACACAGAGTTTGCAGCGGCGAAGTTGTCTTCTTATTACTATGGTAAAAAGGAATACGCTAAAGCCAATAATTACTACAAGAAATTGGATGAATTAGCGACGAAACCAACAACGACTTTCCAAGCAAAACTTGGTCAAATGCGCTGTGCATTCCTAATTGAAGACTTTGCTAACTCGATTGTCAATGCTAAATTCGTTTTAGAAAATGCGGCAATCACCCCTCAAATTAAAATAGAAGCAGAGTATTCTATAGGCTTGTCAAATTATAACCTAAAAGAATACAATAATGCCAAACCTTCATTGGAATGGTTAGTGAAAAACACCACCACTGCAATGGGGTCTGAAGCGAAGTATTTGTTGGCGGACATCTATTTTAAAAACAAAGAACTTGCCTTGGCAGAAACGGAAATCAAATCCTTGGTTAAAATGAAACCAAGTTATAATTTCTGGGTTGCGAAAGGACTCATGTTGCAAACAAGAATTCACATGTTGAACGATGATCTTTTCCAAGCTGAACAAACATTGAAATCGGTGATTGATTTTTATCCTGATTCCAATGATGGAATTCAGTCCGAAGCAAATGACCTTTGGGACGAATTAATGCAGCTGAAAAATCCACCGGCAACAGAAGAGAAAGAACCAGAAATGAAAATTGAAATCAATGAAAATTAAGAACATGAAATACGTACTTACGATAATTGCGCTAGTATTCGTTTCTGGCATTTGGGCACAAAAAGATGACATCGTTCTTGAAATGAGGGCGAATAGAACCGTTGAGCCTGCATTCAGAATTTTGGCACATCCGAAAATCATTGACACCGTGAAAGCTGCGCAAGTAAAAGCTTATCCACTTTTGTTTTTTCAAGTTCCAACGAAAATCTCGTTGGATTCAATTGAAGCAGCAACCGTAGAAACAACGGAAAAATTGAAACAATTGTATCCATTCTACGCAAAAGTAGGAGTGGGCTCAACGATTATGCCTTTGGGTGAATTGTACTTCAACTCAACTCGCTCAAGAGCTTACCAATATGGGGCAAATGTCAAACATTTATCCTCTTTTGGCGACATCAAAAACAGAGAGAAAGTAGTGTATGCACCAGCACAATATGACCGAACGAACGCAACGGTTTTTGGGAAAATAAATGAACGCAACTATAACCTTTTAGGTGAGTTTAATTACCAAAATAATGGCTTTCATTATTATGGTGTTCAAGATGACAGTTTGTCCAAAGATTCTATTGCACAACGTTTTCAAGTGTATAATGGATCGGCAGAATATGTGGCGAATAGAGGTGATAGCGCTAGGTTAAATTTCAAGATAAAAACGGACTACACGAATTTTCAAACGAGAAAAATCGCAGATACACTTGCCGATTGGAGAGCGATTGAAAATCATTTTAATTTCAATTCTCGTCTATGGTACAATAACCGAAACGAACGTTTTTACGGAGACATTGGAGTAAGATACAATGGCTATTCCTACGGAATCTTAGATTCAGTCATGTCTGTTGGCGATACGGGAATTTCAAACCAAAATACCATCATTGACTTCAAGCCTGGCGTTTGGACTCAAATGCTCGACAATCGTCTGAAAATTGAAATTGGTGTCGGCATTACTGCGGATTTACGTGCAGATAAAAACACGGTCTATTTATATCCTCAAGCGGAATTTAAGTATGCCATGTTTAATGATATCTTCATTCCATACCTTGGAATTAAAGGTGGATTGAAGCAAAATACGATCCAAAGTTTAACAAGTCAGAATCCGTTTATTCGTGTGAATCAACAACTGTTGAACGAGCATAATCCATTTGATATTTATGGTGGATTCAAAGGAACATTAAGTAAACGAATGAGCTTTAACATCGGTGCAAGTTTTGCGCATATTGAAAATAAGGCCTTGTTTGTTACCGATACCTTTGGCGTGTACAGAAATCAATTTAATGTGATTTACGACACCTTGAACCTAACAACCATTGAAGGATCTTTGAGTTACCAGATGTCCGAAAAATTGAAAATTGATGGTATTGCACGTTTCTACTCTTATGAAATGTATAACCAAGCACGCGCTTGGAACCTTCCACAATTTCAATGCTTGGTTCGCGGCTCTTATAATCTGTACGATAAATTCTCCATCACTTTGGATGGTACTTTAGAAACGGGAAGAAATGCACTTGTTTATGCAACAGGAGATGGGGTAAAAGAAGAAAATGGACAATACTTCGTTTCATTAGGAACGATTGTGGACTTGAATCTTGGTGTGGAATACCGCTACAGCCAAAGAATTTCAGCATTTTTACAATTGAACAATGTCGCTGCTCAACGCTATAACCGTTGGTATAATTATCCTGTTCAACCATTCCAAGTGATGGGTGGTGTGACTGCTCGATTCTAATCCATGGAAACGGAAGCATTCGTCCTATGTAAATTTGGACCATCTGCTCAAGCATTCGAGCGTAAAATTGTCGAACTTCCTGCATTGGACTCAGATGAGGTGCAGATTGAAAGTGAAGCGTTTGGTTTAAACTATGCCGATGTCATGGCACGACATGGAATGTATAAGGAAGCGCCTCCATTACCCTGTGTGTTAGGATATGAGTTAGTTGGAATTGTTAAACAAGTTGGACATAGCTGCTCACCCGATTGGATCGGAAAACGGGTACTCGCTTTTTCCCGCTTCGGTGGATATGCAAAACAGGTTCAAACCAAAGTTCATGCAATAGTGGAAGTCGGTGACTTACCCGCAGAAATTGCCATGTCACTTTCCGCACAAGGCGTCACTGCCTATTACATGTCGGATTTTATTTCCCCAATTCGAAAAAACGAACACGTCTTAATTCATGCCGCAGCCGGTGGAGTAGGATCCTTGCTTATTCAATTGGCAAAGCGAAAAGGTGCAATCGTTTACGCGAAAATAGGTTCTGAAGATAAACGAGTACTAGCAAAAAAAATGGGCGCTGATCACGTCATCAATTACAAAACAACTACTTACGAGCTCGAACTACAAAAACTCTTAGGAACGAATCACTTGAGTGCAAGTTTTAATCCAGTGGCGGGAGATACCGTTAAAAAGGACATGAAGTTATTGGGTCCCAATGGACGACTGTATTTATTTGGTGGGTCCCAAATGGTGGGAGGAAAATTTGGAATCCTTTCTAAACTAAAGTTTGTCTGGGATATGGGCTTTGTTCTTCCGATAGGACTCATGATGCAATCCAAGAGTATCGTTGGAGTAAATATGTTGAAAATCGCAGATAGCTCACCAGAGATTATTGCTGCCTGTCTTCAAGAAATGCTAGAGTTATACCGCAAGAATGAAATCACCACGCATGTTGGCGGAGTTTTTAATGAAAATCAACTCATAGAGGCACACGATCTTCTCGAAAGCGGAAAATCGATGGGGAAAATAACCATTCGTTGGAACTAAGCCTTTTTAGAAAAGAAACCTTTTAAAAAGCCAAGAATTTGTTTTCGAAATAAAAACATCAGTAACAAATAGGGGATAATCATCAAATAGAGTATTCCTCCATTGATGTTTGATCCGAATGAATTTTCATCCAACCCAGCATTTTGCTCTGCCAACAATTTACATTGTGAGCAACCTTGCGCTAAAAGCTCCTGTGAGAAGGAAAATAACGCGATAAATAATCCAAGTAGTTTAACCTTCATGTCTAAAATATTCGTTCACAAAGGTAGTCAAGATTAATTCCAATTCAAAATACTTACTTTTGTTCATGCGTTTATTATTTGTACTTATTCCAGCGATACTTTCATCCCTACTTTTGAGTTGCGGTGACACTTCAAAAAAAATCGACACGTCAAAATTGACGCTCGATAGTTTACTCGTACTTTATCCCGATAGTATTCCACTTCTCGTGAAGAAAGGGAATGAACTGATTGAAAAGGTGCAATACCAAAAAGCCTTGGAGTTCGCAGCAAAAGCTTACCGCTTGGATAGTGTTTCTTTTGACACCCGTGTGCTCTATGCGGAGGCACTGATCAATAAACCAACGCGCTCTGCAGATGACATGTTGCGTGGACATTTGATGTATAAATCACTGGTTAAAGCAAATCCTAAAAGTGAAAAAGCACTTGTTGGCTTAGCAAATACGTATACAATGTTAGAAGACATGGATAATTCCTTCGTTTACATTAATAAAGCGTTGCGCATTAATCCAAGATACCGTGATGCTTATATTCTCAAGGGGACTAATTATCGTTTAAAACAGGATTTGAAACTAGCAATCTCTTCCTATGAAACGGCCGTTCAAATCGACCCGAAATGTACGATGGCCTATCTTTCACTAGCGGTTTTGTATGAACTAAACGGCGATGCTAAATTGGGCATGGAAAAATATACCACAGCCTATCAATTGGAACCGAAAAACACAGAAGTTATTTATGCTTTAGCCTATGCGAAGGAAAACCTCGGTCAAACAAATGAGGCAATGAACTTATACCGTAAAATGGCTCGATTAGATTCAACTTATGCAGATGCCTTTTTCCACATTGCGCGCATTTATCAATACGATAA
>OFRH01000032.1_pt1 | contig 25625 bp, 12 predicted proteins | sample 1543111 | NCBI WGS metagenome assembly OFRH01 (sample SAMN07774220, study PRJEB24372) | wastewater metagenome | isolation source: Exp Tend NO 100WW | collected 2016-02
CGAGAGCTTGCCGGATGTCTCGACGATTTCCGGCCAGAGGGTCTTGGCGATCTTCAGGAGTTTCGAGGGCGCCTCGGTGTCGAAAGTCTGCGGCAACGGCACGCCGGCCGGCAGATAGGCGACCCGGAGCGTGGTGACGTCCTTGGCGGCGTCCACGCGGGCGACGGCATGTCCGTCGAGCTGGTCGACCTTGGCGGCGCCGAGCGTGACGAGGCGGGCGGCGTCGGCCGACTTGCCGAGCATGACGGTGACGCCCTTGGCGGAAGGAGCGACCTCGAGCGTACGCACCACGAACTGCACCTCGTTGGCGGTGACGACCTCGGCGGTCTCGTCGATGGCCACGCCGCCGACCTCCCAGCGTACGACGACCGACCGACCCGCGTTATGGAATCCCTTGAAGCGAGCCTGACCGACCGGCAGCGGACCGAAGCCCTTGCGCGGAGCGAGCGAGGCGGCGTCGGCACCCGGCATGAAGCCAGCGAAATCACCGGTGACGAAAATCGTCTCACCGATGGCCGTCGGGTAGTCGCCGCGGGACATTAGGTTCATCTCGGTGGTGAATTTGCCGGACCAGGCTCCGATCGCGCGGCAGAGGTCGAGATCGTAGGCGATGCCCTTCTTGCCGTCGTCGCCGAGTCGCACGGCCAGGCCCTTGAGTCCGGTCGAATCGATCGAACCGTCCTTTTGCCTGCCGACGCCGACCGTACCGAGGATCCACTGACCCGGGGCTTCCGCGACCGGCGTGGAGACGGACGGTTTCTTGGCCGGCTTCTTGGCCTGACCGAACAGCAGACCGACGGAAAGGAACAGGGCGACGAGGGGCGAACGCATGGGGGAATACATAGGGTCAGGGCTAGGGCTTGGGACAGAATAAACGATGCTTCCGAGAAAAATCCTGGGGGTAAATCGTTCGCCGAATGGTGAACGGTGGTAGGGGCGGGGCTACGCCACGCCCTCATCATCGTCTCCGCGGTGGGCATCATTCACGGAGGGCACGAACGTAGTCGTGCCCCTACCTTCCGCCACCATGCGGCGGCGAAAAGCAAAAAAGGGCCGGAGTCCGCGGACACCGACCCTTTTCGACTAGCCCTAACCCAGGCCCTAAAATCAGAGGCTACGCAGGTAGGCGGCGATATCGGCCACACCCTGCTCCGTCAGACCCATCTGGGCCGGCGTGAACATGAGCGAACGGTCGAGATGCTTCTCTTCCTTGATGCGATTGCGCGGAATCGACTGCACGAGGCCGCCCATCGACTTGATCATCAGAGGGTCGCCGGAGGAAAGCACCATGCCGGTGATGACCATGCCGTCGTCGAGCACCACGCGCGTGCCTTCGAAGCCGTGCGAGATGTTGTTGGAGGGCTGCGCGATGTTCAGGATCAGCGATTCGAGCGACTGCTGCTTGGCGTAGGTGGTCAGGTCCGGACCGAAGTCGATGCCCTTGCCGTCGAACTTATGGCAGGCTTGGCAGACCGCCGAAGCGGCCTTGCCGTTGGCGACGTCGCCCTTCAGCGCGGCGATGACCTCGACGGCCCCCAGCAGCTTCGAACCGGCGGGCTCGGGCGGGAGGTCGGAGCCGACGAGCTTGGCGGCCGAAGCGTCGCCGCCACGGGCCTTCACGATGGCATCCACGTCGAAGGCCTTCCAGATGCCCGACTTGCGGTTGCCGACCCACCACTTGGCGAGATCCGCCTGGGCGAACGACTTGTTCAGCGAAAGCTCGACCATCGTGCCGGCGGCCTCGGCGCTGCGCGTGAAGGCGAGCGTGGTGAGGTCGCGCTTGAGCTCGGTCTCGTTCAGCTTGCCGGAGAGCAGGCGGGCGCGGACGTCGCGCACGGCGGATGCCGGGTGCAGGCGCCAGGTGAGCCAGGCATAGGCCGGCGTCCATTCAAGGGCGGGCTTGGCCATGGCCTTGGCGATGGCGGCGTGGACTTCGGCTTCGCGATCCGTGGAGCCGAGACCGATGGCTTCGAGATAGGCGCGGTCCTGACCATCGAACTGCTGGGCGATCGTCACGAGCGTGGCGACGGCGGCCGGGGTCTTGAACTCACGCAGAGCGATCGCGACCTCGCGACGGACGGCGGCGGACTTATCCTTGGCCATCGATTCGCAGAGGGCGAAGACATCGCGATCGGCGGCGCGGAGGGCGCGGAAGGCGACGAGGCGACGGGTGTCGTCCGCAGCAGTGAGCTCCTTGCGGGCGAGCGCCACGCCCTTGTCGCCGAGCTGCGCGAGCAGCCAGACGGCGCGGGAGGCGACGTAAGGGTTGGCGTCGGAGAGGAGCACGGCGACGTCGTCGACGACCTTGTCACCGGCGGCCTTGAGGCGGTTGAAACCGCTGGCGCGCACGTTCGGGGACGGACTGCGGAGCGCGGCGATCTGGCCGGCGATGGTCGAGAGATCGACCTTCGGGACGACGGACTTGAAGCCCTTGGGCGCGATGCGGTAGATCGTGCCGGAGAGACCGTTGTCACGCGTGCCATGCCCGCCCACGCCAGGGTCGAACCAATCGGCGACGTAGATGGCGCCGTCGGGACCGACGCAGACATCGGACGGACGGAACTTGGTCTTCAGGATGCCGGTGGCCTTGCCACCGAGGAAGTCGGAGCCGGCCCACTCCTTCTCCTTGTTCGAGGTCAGGAAATCGAAGCGCTCGAGCTTCATGCCCGCGCCATCGGGCTTAGGCAGGTAACCGAAGACGACGTTCTTGCCGGCCTCGCAGGCGAGGAGCAGGCCGTTCCACTTCGAATCGAGGGCGCCGTTCTCATAGAAGGCCACGCCCGTCGGCGAACCGCCGCCGTAGACATCGCCCGCCGGCATGGTGCCAGGGTCGTCCTGGCGCCATTCGGCGACCGGCGTCTCCTGACCGGGACGCTTGTCGGCGCCCCAGGAACGCTGGCCGTCGGCGGAAGCGAAACCGGCGTTGCCGCCCTCCATGATGAGGGAGACGCGGCAGGCGGGCGGATCGTCGTTGTCGCTCTGGTACATGTCGCCGAGCGAGTTGATCGATTGCTCGAAACTGTTGCGGTAGTTATGACCCACGATGCGCGCGTTCGTACCGTCGCTGTTCATGCGTACCGAGAAACCGCCGACCCAGATGTTGCCGTCGTCGCTGCGGACGCCGGCGACCTTCTGGGCGTCCACGGCCTGCTTGGTCCACTCGCCATGGTTATAGGGGCTGCCGATGCGGAAGGTCTTGCCGGACTTGTCGGTGAACTGCGCGCAGGTGTTGCCCTGGTTGAAGTTCCATCTGCCGTCCGGCCCGAAGGTCGCGCTGTGCAGCGAGTGGTCATGATTGCGGCCGTTGAAGCCGGTCAGCAGCACCTCGCGCTTGTCGACCTTGGGATCGAAGACGCCGTCACCGTTGACGTCGGTGTAGACAAGCAGGTCCGGCGGCTGGGAGACGACAATCTTGCCGTCGATGTGCGCGACGCCGAGCGGCGAGACGAGATTCTCCTCCTGGGTGAAGACCGTCACCTTGTCGGCCTTGCCGGCGCCGGTCGTGTCCTCAAGGACCACGATGCGGTCGCCTTCCTTGCGGCGACCCGCCTTGCCGCGGTAGTTGACGCCTTCGGCGACGTACATGCGACCGCGTTCGTCGAAGTCGATGTTGGTCGGATTGAAGATCTGCGGGGATGTCGCCCAGACGGTGACCTCGAAGCCTTCGGGCACCGTGAAGAGTTCGGCGGGGACGAGCGTCGGGCCGGCGTCGAAATCGACCGGCTTGTATTTCTCCGGGCGGGTCGTGAAGACGGCGAACTTCACGTCGGCCGAGCTGGGCTTGCCGCCGCGGATGGCGCCGCCGTCATCGATCGCCACCTTGGCGCGGAACGTCTTGGCGGGACCGGGCAGAGCGAAGGCGATGAAGGAGTTGGCGTGGGTGCCGATGCCACGGGCGTATTCCTTGCCGGCGACCTTGAGCGGCTTGCCGTCGTAGTTCTTGCCGACGCGGGTCTGGCCGAGCGACTCGGCGTCCTTCCACTTGAGCTTGGTCAGGTCGACCACGGTGCCATCTTCGAGCACGACCTCGGGCTCGATCCAATCGGACCAGTCGCAGGCGTTCTGGCCCAGGTCGGAGACCAGGAGAAAGAGCTCCTTGGAGCCCTTCAGCTCGGCGGTGAAGTCGACGAGGCGCTGCTTGTCCTTGGCGAGCAGGATCGGCGACTCGGCGACGGGCTTGACGTCGGCGGCACGGATGACCGGGGCGAGGGCCAAAAGCGTCAGGAGCCAGGCATGGGGCGTAAAGGATGCGATGCGCATAGGGGTATCCAAATAGACAGCGCATCAGGCAGACGGTTCAATCCCAAAGCCGACATTTAGGGGTTTGCGAACTAGCCGCATCGACCATCATCGGAGCATGGCACACCGTGCGCCCCACAACCAAGGAGCCCGTTCAGCGGGCTGGAAAACGGTGCGCATGAGCCTGCTTGCCTACGCCATCACGTGCCTCCTGGCCGGCTGTTTTTCGGCCAAGCTGATCTACCATCCCCACCCGATCTCGACCGAGGAGGCGCTGGCCAAGGCGAAGGCCGCGGACATGGAGCGCTGGGTCGACCCTGCCGGCAGACAGGTGGGCCTCAAACGTCTCGCTTACGGAGGCAACCCCGAGGGAGCTGTCCTTTTCTTCCACGGGAACGGCGGCACCGCCTCGGCCTGCGCATGGTACGCGACGATGCTGCAGCGAGAAGCGCGCCTGGATTGCTACGCGCTGGAATATCCTGGTTATGAAAATATCCCTGGTGTCCCGCACCGGGATGCTTTGATCGCGGCGGCGCAGGCGGCGCTCGACTCCTTGGACGAACGCCAGCCCGTCTATCTCGTGGGCGAATCGCTCGGCACCGGCGTCGCGGCCGCGCTCGCAGGACGCAACCCGCGCAGGATCGCGGGCGTGATGCTGTTATCCCCTTTTCGGGACCTTGGAGACGTCGCCCAAGACCATTTCCCATGGTTGCCCGCACGATGGCTGCTCTTCGACGAAAACTTCAGGTCGGCGGACTATCTCCGCGATTACCGCGGCCCCGTCGGCATGCTGGTCGACGGCAAGGACCGGATCGTACCGGCGAGTTCCGGCCGCGAACTTTACGCAGGTTACGCAGGGCCGAAAAGGCTCTGGGATAATCCCGAAGGCGACCATCTCCAGCTCGACCAGGATCCCGGCGAATTCTGGAAAAGCGTCGTCGCTTTCTGGCGGAGCGCGGCGCACACCTCGGCGCGCTGAAGGTCAGCCCCGTGCCCCGCAAAAGGTCCGCCACATCGACTCGAAGGCCGCGCCCATGACCTGCGCGAAGGCAGTTTCATCCATGAGCGGAGAAGCCCGCATTTCCGCCCGCAAACCCGCACGGAGACGGTCAAGGCCCGGACGGTCATTGGCCAAGCCGACCGCGATCCGGATGAACTCCTGCGCGTCGCGGGCCACCCATTCGTTGCGCCCGATCCGGGTGAGCAGGCTCTGGCCTACCCGGGAAGCATGGGTGCGGCCACCCAGGGTGACGACCGGCACGCCCATATAGAGCGCCTCGCATGTCGTCGTGGTGCCTCCGTAGGGATAGGTGTCCAAGGCTATATCGATGCGCTCGTAGCAAGCGAGATGAGCCGCGCGTGTCGGCAGATAGGGGGAGAAATCCACGCGCGAAGGCTCGATGCCGACGGAGGCAAGACGATCCAAGGTGGCAGCCCTGACGCCGGCGTCGCCGAAAGGTTCGGCTTTCAGGAGCAACCGCGAATCGGGCACGGCGGCGAGGACGGCCGCCCAGTTGCGCAGCTGAGCGTCGTCGAATTTGCGAGGGACGTTGAAACTCCCGAAGACGATCGGCCGGGCCGGGTCCGGGTCGCGGGTCGCGACCGCCGGCGTGTCGGCGTGCGGACGGAAGCACCAGGCCCCCGTCGGCAGACGCATCAGCTTCTCGGTGTGCAAGGCGTCCGCTTCGCCGACGGGATCCGCGATCGCATCGGTGATCCGCCAATCGATCTCCGGCAAGCCGGTCGTATTGGGATACCCCAGCCAGGAGACCTGCACCGGCGCGGGGCGGCGGGCGAAAGCGCGCAGACGAGCTCCGGCGGTGTGTCCGCCCAGGTCGACCAGGATGTCGATGCGGTCGGCCGCGACCTGCGCGGCCCAGGCCGGATCCGGGATGCCGTACATCGGGCGCCAGAGATCGCAGCGCCCCTGCAAGCGAGCCGTCAGGGCATCCGGGGCGCGGACATCGGAGTATCCCGCCACGAAGAATCGCGAACGGTCCAGGTGCGCGAGCAACGGCTCGAGGAAAGCGGCGACGGCATGGTCGCGGAAATCACCCGAGACAAAGCCCAGGCGGACGACCCGCCCGGGCGTCTTGTCGGGCATCGGCCGCATGCGCTCGGGCGCCAGCAAGGCGGAAGCCCGGAGACCCCACGTGCGATGCTCCTCGAAGACCTGCTCGGGCGGGACTTCGGCGAGCGAATTAAGCGCCAGCAACAGCCCCATCTCGGCGTTAGGGTAACCTCCGGCCTCGCGAATCGCCCGGCGATACTCCGGCACCGACTCGGCGACCTTGCCCGTGAGCGCCAGGAACATCGCGAGGTTGTTGCGGGCGAAGACATAATCCGGCTGGATCTTCAGCGCCCGCCGGATGGCTTCGATTGCTTCGGTGTGCCGGCCGAGGTCGGTCAAAGCGACCCCGAGATTGCTCCCCGGCATCGGACGACCCGGTAGCAGCTGCTCCGACCGCTGGTAATAAGGCAAGGCCTCCGCCGAGCGCCCGAGCGTCATCAGCAGATTACCGAGATTGAAGACCGCTTCGGGATGATCCGGTTCGATCGCCAAGGCCTGCCGGAAACAGTGCTCGGCGTCGACGAGCCGTCCCTGCTGCTGACGAAGCGACCCCATGAGCTCGAACGTGGCCGCATGCCGGGGGTCGGCCCGGAAAATCGCCAGGCAGATCTGCTCGGTTTCAGCGAGTCGACCCTGTTCGAACATGGCCACCGCGGTGGCATAGGCTTCCTGGAGGTTCATTTGTGGCCAAGACGACGCTGCTTGGAGACACCGTAGCGTCAGGAAAGCGATAAGATTGGCGAACGGGTCGGAGTCGAAGGAAATCCACAGCGACGGCTTTACATCCCAGTGACAGCCAACACGTTTGAGGAACCAAGGGCACCCCGCCCTGTCCTACCCTGTTCCGATGTCTTTCCGGTCCCTCTTTGGCCCCGTTTTCCTCGCCCTCTCGGCCACCGCCGCCGAGACGGCGCCGCCGCCTACGGCCGCCCAGTTGGAGTTCTTCGAAAAGGAGGTCCGTCCGGTGCTCGCCGACAACTGCTACAAGTGCCACGGCCCCAAGAAACAGAAGTCCGGCCTACGCCTCGATTCCCGAGAGTTCGTCCTCAAGGGCGGCGAAGTCGGCCCGGTCGTCGTTCCCGGCAAACCGGAAGCCAGCCGACTCATCCTCGCCGTCAACCACGCGAAGGCCAAGGACGTCGAACCGATGCCGAGCGCCGACGAGAAGATCTCCCCGCAGGCGATCGCTGCGCTGACCGAGTGGGTCCGCCAAGGACTGCCCTGGCCGGCCGAGTCCTCGCCGGTCGCCCATGACCCTCGCAGCCATTGGGCCTTCAAGACGGTCCGGACTCCCGCTGTTCCGGACATCGCGCCGGCCGACGAAGCCAAGGTCCGCCAGCCGCTCGACCGCTTCGTGCTCGCGAAGCTGAAGTCCGCCGGGCTCGACTTCAATCCGGAGGCCCCGCGCGAAGTCGTCATCCGTCGTCTAACCCTCGCCCTCTGGGGTTTCAATCCTTCCGCCGGGGAGATCGCCGCCTACGTCGCCGACCAGGACCCGCAGGCGACGGAGAAACTCGTCGACCGCCTGCTCGCCGCACCGGCTTTCGGCGAACGCTGGGCCCGTCACTGGCTCGACGTCGCCCGCTACTCCGACACGAAGGGCTACGTCTTCCAGGAAGAACGCCGCTACCCCTACGCTTATACCTACCGCGACTGGGTGGTGAACGCCTTCAACCAGGACCTGCCCTACGACCAGTTCCTGCGCCTGCAGCTCGCCGCCGACCAGATCGCCAAGGACCCCGAGAACAACCGCGACCTCGCCGCGCTCGGCTTCCTGACCCTTGGACGCCGCTTCCTCAACAGCACCCCGGACATCATCGACGACCGCATCGACGTCGTCATGCGCGGCACCCAAGGCCTCACGATGGCCTGCGCGCGCTGCCACGACCACAAGTTCGACCCGCTCCCGACCACGGAATACTACTCGCTCTACGCCATCTTCAACTCGAGCCAGGAACCGAAGGAACTACCCCCGCTCAAACCTTTCGTCCGCACCAAGGAGACCGAGGAGTTCGAGGCCGAACTCGCCGTCCGCCAGAAGAAGCTCGATGATTTCATCGACAGCCGCCGCGAGCTGTCGTTCTCCGCCGCCAAGACGGCCGACTACCTGACGCTCATGCTGCGCGCCGCGAAGGAGCCGAACTTCAATTACACCCAGGAGGCCAAACGCACCAACCTCTATCCGACCGTGCTCAACGGGTGGCAGCACGTCCTGACCAAGAAGCTGAACGACAAGGACCCGGTCTGGGGCGGCTGGTACCAGCTCAAGGAAGTGCCCGACGACCAGTTCGCCGCGAAGTTCGCCGCGGCGCTCGCCAAGCCCGAACTGTTCGCCGACCCCCTGCTCCGCGCCGAACTGCAGAAGAAGACGCCGAAGAAGTTCAGCGAGCTCACCGCCGTCTACGGCGCGATCCTCGCCGAAGCGCATAAAGCCGACAAGAAAGGCGTCGCCGCCTGGAAGCCCTGGCGCGACCTCGTCGAAGCCCCCAACGGCCCGACCGCCGTCACGGCCGCCTCGCTGATCGGCACGTACAACGTCGCCGACCGCAACACGCGCAACCAGCTCGAGATCGCCGTCGTCGGCTTCAAGGCGACCAGCCCGAAGAGCCCGCCTCACGCGATGGTGCTGCTCGACAAGCCCAAGGCCGTCCAAGGCGTGGTCTTCCTGCGCGGCAGCGCCTCCCGCCCGGGCAAGATCGTCCCCCGCCAGTTCCCGACGGTGCTCACCGACGGCAAGGTCAAGGAATTCACCGAAGGCAGCGGCCGCCTCGACATGGCCAACGCCATCGCCAGCAAGTCCAATCCGCTGACGGCCCGCGTGATGGCCAACCGTATCTGGACCGAACTCGTCGGCCGAAGCCTGGTGGAGACCCCGAGCGACTACGGCGTGCGGACGCCGGCGCCGAAGAATCCCGAGCTGCTCGAGCACCTGGCGGCCTCGTTCATGAAGGACGAATGGTCGATGAAGAAGCTCATCCGCTCCATCGTCCTCTCGCGCACCTTCCTCCAGACGTCCGATGTGCGCGCCGAAGCGCTGGCCAAGGACCCCGACAACGACCTCAACTGGCGCGCCCAGCGTCGCCGCCTGGACTTCGAAGCCATGCGCGACAGCATGCTGCGCGTGGCCGGACGACTGGATGGCGCCAAGATCGGCGGGCAGCCTTTCAACCTCGAGGCGAACTTCTCCGAGCCTCGCCGCACGCTCTACGGCGCCATCGACCGACAGAACCTGCCCGCTTTCTTCCGCACGTTCGACTTCGCCAATCCTGACTACCACGTCCCGAAGCGCAACCAGACCACCACGCCGCAGCAGGCGCTCTGGATGATGAACCACCCGTTCGCCCGCACCCAAGCCGAGGCCTTGGTCGCCAAGGTCGCCGGACTGCCTTCGGACGAAGCCAAGGTGAGATCCCTCTACCTCGCGGTGCTCGGCCGGTCGCCGACCAAAGACGAGGTCGCCCTCGCGCTCGATTACCTGCGCGAAGCCGAACTGTCGCCCGCTCCGGCGACCTGGCGGAACGGCTACGGCGGCTGGAAAACCGCGACGAAGACGGTCGCCTTCACCGAGATGAAGGTCCAGACCAAGGAGCGGATCGCCCCCACCGACAAGATGCCGGACAAGGAGTTCGCGCACACGTTCCTCACCGCCAAGGGCGGGCACCCGGGCGACAAGAGCGACGCCACCGCCGTCATCCGCCGCTGGACCGCGGGCAGCGCCGGCACCTACCGCATCGAAGGCACGCTCGCCGTGAGCAGCAAGGCCAGCGACGGCGTCCGCGCCCGCATCGTCACCGCCCGCAAAGGCATCCTGGCCGAGGTCGTCACGAAGGGCGCCTCCTCCTCGCCCGTCAACCTCGCCGAGGTCGAGCTCGCCGCCGGCGAGAGCATCGACTTCATCGCCGACAATTACATCGGCTCCAACAGCGACAGCTTCGCCTGGTCTCCGGTGATCAAGGACGCCAAGACCGGCGAGGTCCTCACCTCCGCCTCCGGCGAGTTCGGCAAGAAGCCCGAACGGCAGTCAGCCCTCTCCACGTTCGCCCAGGTCCTCCTCACCAGCAACGAATTCATCTTCGCCGACTAATGCACCACCTCGACCCGCTTTCCCTCGGCTCCCGCCGTGAGTTCCTCCGCCGCGTCGGCATGGGGCTCGGCGGCGTCGCCATGGCCTCGCTCCTGCAGCAGGAACTCCGCGGCAGCGAGATCAAGGTGGACCCGCTCCACCCGCTCGCCGCCCGCAAGGCCCCGCTGCCCTGCAAGGCCAAGCGCGTGATCCATATCTTCGCCAACGGCGGCGCGTCGCAGGTCGACACCTTCGACCGCAAGTTGGCCCTCGACAAGTACCACGGCCAGAAACTGCCCGGCGACTACATCGCCACCGAGCGCAAGACGGGCGCGGCCTTCCGCTCCCCGTTCAGCTGGAAACGTTACGGCAAGAGCGGCCTCGAGGTCAGCGAACTCTTCGAGAAGACGGCGCAGCACGCCGATGACCTCTGCGTGATCCGCTCGATGAAGGCCGACGTGCCCAACCACGAGCCCTCCCTGCTGCTGATGAACTGCGGCGAAGCCCGCCAGGTCCGCCCCTCGATGGGCTCCTGGGTCACCTACGGCCTCGGCACGGAGAACGAGAACCTGCCCGGCTTCATGACGCTCTGCCCCGGCGGCTTCCCGATCCAGGAGACGCAGAACTGGCAGTGCGGCTTCCTCCCCGGCGTGTACCAAGGCAACTACGTCGACACCTCGAAGCGCAGCGTCGAGGAACTGATCGAGAACATCCGCAACTTCGGCCTCTCCCGCCCGGCCCAACGCAAGCAGCTCGACCTGCTCGCCAAGCTCAACGCCGCCCACCAGGCCGTTCGCCCCCAGGACGCCGCCCTCGAGGCGCGCGCCCAGTCGTTCGAGATGGCCTACCGGATGCAGCTCGAGGCCACCGACGCCTTCGACATCGGCCGCGAATCCGAGAAGACCCGCGAGATGTACGGCGATACGACCCTCGGCCGACAGTTCCTCATCGCCCGCCGCCTCGCCGAACGCGGGGTGCGCTTCATCCAGCTCTGGCATGGCGCCGGCCAGCCCTGGGACAGCCACGACGACATCGAGAAGAACCATAAGCGTCTCGCCCTCGAGGCCGACCAGCCGATCGCCGCGCTGCTCACCGACCTCAAGCGCCTCGGCATGCTCGATGAGACCCTCGTCATCTGGGGCGGCGAATTCGGCCGCACCCCGACCGTCGAGCTCCCGACCCCCGGCTCCAACGCCGGCAAGATCAACGGCCGCGACCATAACAACCACGGCTTCACGATGTGGATGGCCGGCGGCGGCGTGAAGGCCGGCACGGTCTACGGCGAGACCGACGAATTCGGCTACAAGTCGGTCAAGGACGTCGTCCACGTGCACGACCTGCACGCGACGATCCTCCGCCTCCTGGGCTTCAACCACGAGGAGTTCACCTTCCGCAGCTCCGGTCGCGACTACCGCCTGACCGACGTCCACGGCAAGATCGTCCAGCCGCTCATCGCCTGATGCGCCTCCTCGTCCTGCTGCTGAGCCTCGCCGCCTCGACGGCCGCGGCGATCGAGACCAAGGTCATCAAGGATGTCCCCTATAAGGACGACGTCATCTCCCTGACGCCTTATGAACAGGAACGTTGCAAGCTCGACCTCACCGTCCCCGTCGACGCGAAAGGTTTCGCCACCTATGTCTGGTTCTACGGCGGCGGCCTCAAGAACGGCGCCAAGGACCTGCGGACCGAGTACTGCGCCGAGATCCGCGCCAGCCTCGCCCACGCCGGCGTCGCGGTGGTCACACCCGACTACCGGCTGAGCCCCAAGGCGAAGTACCCTGCCTATGTCGACGATGCCGCCGCGGCCTTCGCGTGGACGGTGAAGCACATCGCCGAACACGGCGGCGACCCGCGTAAGGTCTTCATCGGCGGCCACTCCGCCGGGGCCACCCTCGCCCTGCTCGTCGGCATGGACCCAGAACGCCTCAAGCCCCACGGCCTCACCCTCGGCTCGGTCGCCGGCATCGCCCAGGTCAGCGCCCAGGTGCTCACGCACTACACCATCCGCGAGGAACGCGGCCAGCCCCGCTACGCGATCACCTGCGACGAAGCCGCGCCGGCGTTCCATATCCGCAAGGCGCTGCCTCCCATCCTGACGATCTACGCGCAGAACGACATGCTGAGCCGCGCCGAGGAGAATATGTTCTTCGTCACGACGCTGAAAGCCGCCGGCCATGCCGAGACCTATTCGCTGCGTGTCGACGATCGCGACCACGCTTCCGTCGGACACAGCATCCGCCACCTCGACGACCCGGCCCGCCTCGCGATCCTCAACTTCATCGCCAAGCAGTCCGCCAGCCGCTGAGCCCGCTCGGGTGGGCGACCTACCCCTACCCCTCCCCCTACCCCTACCCCTTTTCAGTCATGCTCCTCCGCCTCTCCTTCCTCTGCCTTCTAACGCTGCGCCTCGCCGCGGCCGAGACCTACGACGTCGTGGTGTATGGCGGCACCGCCGCTGGCGTCATCGCCGCGGTCCAGGCCAAGAAAATGGGCAAGTCCGCGATCATCGTCGGCCCCGACAAACACCTCGGCGGCCTGAGCAGCGGCGGCCTGGGCTTCACGGACAGCGGCGATAAGTCCGTCATCGGCGGCCTGTCCCGCAACTTCTACCACCGCGTCTGGCAGTACTACCAGAAACCCGAGACCTGGGTGCATCAGAAGCGCGAGGAGTTCGGCAACAAGGGACAAGGCACCGTGGCAATGGACCAAGCCGAGCGCACGATGTGGATCTTCGAGCCGAGCGTGGCCGAGAAGGTCTTCGAGGACTACGTGAAGGAATTCTCCATCCCGGTCCTCCGCGACGAGTGGCTGGACCGAGCCAAAGGCGTCCGTCTGGCCGACGGCCGCATCGCCTCGATCACGATGCTTTCAGGCAAGACCTTCGAGGGGCGGATGTTCATCGACGCCACCTACGAAGGCGACCTCATGGCCGCCGCGGGCGTCAGCTACCATGTCGGCCGCGAAGCCAACTCGACCTACGGCGAGAAACATAACGGCTCGCAGGTCGGCGTCCTGCACCATCGCCACCACTTCGGCGTGCTGAAGACGCCGATCGATCCCTATGTCGCCCCCGGCGACCCCAAGAGCGGCGTCATCGCCCGCGTCTCGACCGAGAAGCCCGCGCCCAAAGGCGAGGCCGACCATCGCGTGCAGGCCTACTGCTTCCGCATGTGCCTGACGAACGTGCCCGAGAACCGCGTACCCTTCACGGCGCCCGAAGGCTACGACCCCAAGCAGTACGAAGTCCTCGCCCGCGCCTACGCCGCCGGCTGGAAGGAGACCTTCGGCAAGTTCGACCTGATCCCGAACGGCAAGACCGACACGAACAACCACGGCGGCTTCTCCTTCGACAACATCGGCTACAACTACGACTACCCCGAGGCCAGCTACGAACGCCGCAAGGAGATCATCAAGGAACATGAGACCTATCAGAAAGGCCTCCTCTACTTCATCTGCACCGACCCGCGCGTGCCGGCCGATGTCCGCGAGAAGATGAACACCTGGGGCCTGCCGAAAGACGAGTTCAAGGACAACGGCCACTGGTCCCACCAGATCTACGTCCGCGAAGCCCGTCGCATGATCGGCGCCTTCGTGATGACCGAGAACGAGCTCACGAAGGTGAAGCCGACGCCGCAGACCGTCGGCATGGGTTCATACATGATCGATTCGCACAACACCCAGCGCTACATCACCCCCGAAGGCCACGTGCAGAACGAAGGAGACATCGGCGTCTCCCCGCGAGGGCCCTACGAGATCGCCTATGGCTCGCTCGTCCCGAAGAAAGGCCAGGCCGCCAACCTCCTGGTGCCGGTCGCCTGCAGCGCTTCGCACATCGCCTACGGCTCCATCCGCATGGAACCGGTCTTCATGATCCTCGGCCAGTCCGCGGCCACGGCGGCCGCGTTGGCGATCGACGGCAAGGTCGCCATCCAGGACGTACCCTACGACGATCTCAAGGCCCGCCTGCTGGCCGACGGCCAGGTGCTCAGCAAGGCCGTGGACCTTTCCAAATACCCGCCCGAGTCCGACGATCACGCCGCCGCGCCTCGCCTGCCCGGAGTCACGGTCGACGATGCTGAAGCCAAGCTGACCGGAGATTGGACCGAAAGCCAGGCCGGCAAAGGGTTCATCGGCGAAGGCTATCGCCATGACGGCAAAGGAGCCAAAGGTCCGATGACCGCCACGTTCGCCGCCAGGCTCAAGGCCGGCAAGCACGAGGTCTTCCTCACGATCGTCCCGAACGCCAATCGCGCGACCAACGCCAAGGTCCGCGTCATCCATGCGGGCGGCCAGGACGACCTCACGGTCAATCTCTCCAAAGGCCCTGCCGACCGGCTGGTCTCGTTAGGCACCTATGAGTTTACCGACGCGGCGCACGCGCAGGTCATCGTCAGCAACGAGGGCGCCAACGGGTACGTGGTCATCGATGCCGTGAACTGGCAGACCCGCTGAGGGCCTTACCCTAGAAATCCATTGAAACCCGCGGGGAGCAGGGTTGTCATAAGGACATCCCCATGCGCGTCCTGCCTCTAGTCGCCCCCTTGCTTGTCGCGGGTCTCCTCGGTGCCGCCGAATCCGCCGATACGGTCCGCTTCAATCGCGACATCCGTCCGATCATGTCGGACACCTGCTTCCATTGCCACGGCTTCGACCCGAAGTCGCGCAAAGGCGGCCTGCGCCTCGATCTCCGTGATGACGCGCTGAAGGCCGGCAAGAGCGGCGCCATCGCCATCGTCCCGGGCAAGCCGGAAGAGAGCGAAGTCATCAAACGTCTCTTCACCAAGGACGAAGATGACGTGATGCCCAGCAAGGAATCCCACAAGACGCTCACGGCCGCTCAGAAGGACCTCTTCCGCCGCTGGGTCGCCCAAGGCGCCGTCTATGAACCGCACTGGGCCTACAAACCTCTCGAGGCACCGACCGTCCCCGCCCTGCCCGCCGGCGGCAAGAACCCGATCGACGCCTTCATCGGCGCCAAGCTCGCCGAGAAGAAACTCAGCCCCTCCGCCGAAGCCACCAAGGAACGCCTGTTGCGTCGCGTCTCGCTCGACCTGACCGGACTGCCGCCGACCCCTGCCGAGACCGCCGCCTTCCTGTCCGACAACTCCGCCGACGCCTACGAGAAACAGGTCGACCGGCTGCTCGCGTCGCCCCGCTTCGGCGAACGGATGGCGGTCTGGTGGCTCGATGTCGCCCGCTTCGCCGACACGGTCGGCTACCATGGCGACCAGAATCAGCGCATCTTCCCCTACCGGGATTACGTGATCAGCGCCTTCAACACCAACAAGCCTTTCGACGTGTTCACGCGCGAACAGCTCGCGGGCGACCTCCTGCCGAATCCGACCGAGGAACAGCTGGTCGCGAGCGGCTACAACCGCCTGAACATGATGACGCGCGAAGGGGGCGCGCAGGTGAAGGAATACCTCGCGAAATACGGCGCCGAGCGCGTCCGTTCCGTCTCCAACGCCTGGCTGGGCAGCACCTTCGGCTGCGCCGAGTGCCACGACCACAAGTTCGATCCGATCAAGTCCGCCGACTTCTACACCCTGCAGGCGTTCTTCGCCGACGTGAAGCAGTGGGGCGTCTACGCGGACTACAATTACACGCCGGAACCCGAACTGAAGGGCGTCGGCAATGACCACCCGTTCTACCCCGAAGTCCGCACCAAGAACGCCTACCTCTCGAAGAAGGACGCCCAGCTACGCGCCGAACTGGCGGCCCTGTATGCGAAGTCGCTCCAAGACCAGAACCGTCTGGCCGACTTCGTCGCCTGGCGGAAAGAGACCGCGGCCTTCCTGTCCGGACACCCGTCCGGCCTGATCTCGCCAGCCGGGACCTATTTCCTGAAAGCGGCTCCTCCCGCCGCGGCCGCCAAGATGGCCGCCAAGGCTCCGGCCAAGAACACCGACGCCAAAACGTCCGCCAAGAAGCCCGCCGCGCCCGCGCCTGTCGCCTTCGCGGCCGGCGCCGCCATCAAGATGCCCCGCGGCGTCGCCAAAGGCGAGGATTTCGCCCTGACCTTCGATACGGTCGCCGCCCCGATCGCCTCGGTCCGCATCGACCTGCCCAAGGGCTCCCTGCCGGCCGGCTCCGCGGCGAACATCACCGCCCGCCTAGGCATCGTCGACGCCAAGGGCAAGGAACGCCCGGTCGGCTTCCACCTGGCCGATGCCACGCACCGCGAACCTCGCTACAATAGCTCCTTCGAGCTGACCGACATCAACGCCGGCTGGTCCTTGAAGATGCCGGATGCCGACGTGCATGCGGTCTGGCTGCTCGACATGCCTGTCAAGCTGAAGCCCGACGAGAAATTCGTGATCCACTTCGAAAGCAACGCGGCTCTGACGCTCAAGGCCTCGCTCTCGCCGCTCTCGCATGACGACCCCTTGAAGGTGACGTCGCCCGAGACGCTCGCGACGCTCGACGACCGGGACAGCCCCGCCAGTTTCGGCGCCTACCTCGCCTCCCGCGGTACCGATCGGGCCTTGCTGGAAAAGACCAGGGCGCTGTCCACCGCCATCCGCCGCCAATACGACGGGTACGCCTGGTCGATGGTCACCCAAGCCGCCAAGCCGCTCACGATCCGCGTCCTGCCACGCGGCAACTTCCTCGACGAATCCGGACCGGTCGTCCTCCCCGCGACGCCTTCGTTCCTTCCGGGCCTGCGCACCAGCACCGAGACCAGGCGCCTGACGCGCCTCGACCTCGCCGACTGGATCACCTCGAAGGATAATCCGATCACCGCCCGCACGGTGATGAACCGCCTCTGGCAGATCTTCCACGGCACCGGCCTCAGCGCCGGCCTCGACGACCTGGGCTCGCAAGGCGAACTGCCCTCGCACCCTGAGCTGCTCGAATGGCTCGCCCTGGAGTTCCGCGACAAGGGCTGGGACCTGAAGAAGATGGTCCGTCTGATGGTCACGAGCCGCACCTACCGCCAGAGCAGCAGCCTGCGGCCCGAGCTCAAGGACGTCGACCCCAACAACCGCCTGCTCGCCTCGCAGAACCCCCGCCGGCTCGACGCCGAATTCGTGCGCGACAACGCCCTGTTCGTCGCCGGCCTGCTCAACCTGGACGACGTCGGCGGACCCAGCGTGAAGCCCTACCAGCCCGAAGGCTATTACGAGCCGATGCAGTTCCCCAACCGCACCTACGTCGCCAGCAAGGACTCCGACCAGTGGCGCCGCGGCCTCTACATGCATTGGCAACGCATGTACCTGCACCCGATGCTGATCAACTTCGACGCCCCGTCACGCGACGAATGCACCGCGCTCCGCAATTACAGCAACACCCCGCAGCAAGCGCTGACGCTCCTCAACGACCCGACGTTCGTCGAAGCCGCCCGCGCGATGGCCGCCCGCCTGCTCGCGCTGCCCTCCGCCGACCGCCTGGGCCAAGGCTTCCGCCTCGCGATGGGCCGCGACATCAAGCCTGCCGAGCGCCCGTCGCTGGAGAAGCTGATCGGCGAACAGACCGCGTATTATAAGAAGAATCCGGCCGAAGCCGCCAAGCTGATCAAGGTCGGCTTCAGCCAGTCGGTCGCCGCCGATCCGGCCGAACTCGCCGCCTGGACCCAGGCGTGCCGCGTCCTCCTCAACTCCCACGAAGCGATCACCCGCTACTAAGTTCATGCGCCCTTACGACCCCATCGCCCACGCGCTGTCGATAAATCGACGGAGCTTCCTGACGAAGAGCGCCTACGGCCTCGGCAGCGCGGCCTTCGCCATGCTGGCCGCCAAGCACGGCTTCGGCGGACTCCAGGCCGCCCAGTTCTCCAAAGGCGTGCTCCAGCAACCGCACCTCCCGGTGAAGGCCAAGCGCGTCATCTTCCTCTGCATGGCCGGCGGCCCCCCGCACCTCGAACTCTTCGACAACAAGCCCGTGCTGAAGAGCCTCCACGGTCAGCCCTTCCCCGAATCGTTCACCAAGGGCAAGCAGATCGCCCAGCTCCAGAACACCGTGCTCAAGGCGCGCGGCGGTTCGTTCGAATTCAAGAAGTGGGGCAAGTCGGGCACGGAGATCACCGACATCTTCCCGCACATCGGCTCGGTCGCCGACGACCTCTGCGTCGTCCGCTCGCTGAAGACCGAGCAGATCAACCACGACACGGCCCACGCCTTCTTCAACACGGGCTCGATCATCAAGGGACGTCCCAGCATGGGCTCCTGGCTCCTCTACGGCCTCGGCTCCGAGACCGAGAACCTGCCGGGCTACATCGTGCTGACCTCCGCCGGTCGCACCGGCCAGCAGCCGATCTCCTCGCGCCAGTGGTCCAGCGGCGTCCTGCCGAGCAAGTACCAAGGCATCCAGTTCCAGTCCAAGGGCGAGGCCGTTCACTACATCGGCAACCCCGAAGGCGTCTGCCAGAGCACCCAGCGCCAGGTCATCGACGAGATCCGCCGTCTCAACGGCCAGCTGGCCGAGGAGACCGTCGATCCCGAGATCGCCACGCGCATCGCCCAGTACGAGATGGCCTTCAAGATGCAGTCGAGCGTGCCGGAGCTCCTCGACTTCAAGAGCGAATCGGCCAAGACCATCGAAGCCTATGGCATCAAGGAGGTCGGCGACGGCTCCTTCGCTTCCAACTGCCTCATGGCCCGCCGTCTCGCCGAACGCGGCGTCCGCATGATCCAGCTCTATCATCGCGCCTGGGATCTCCACGGCAACCTCGACAACGGCATGAAGATGGGCGCCGAGGACGTCGACAAGGCCACGGGCGCGCTGATCCGCGACCTGAAGGAACGCGGCATGCTCGACGACACGCTCATCCTCTGGGGCGGCGAATTCGGCCGCACCCCGATGGGCCAGGGCACCGGCCGCGACCACCATATCGCGGGCTACTCGGTCTTCCTCGCCGGCGGCGGCGTCAAGGCCGGCACGACCTATGGCGCGACCGACGAACTCGGCTACAACGCCGTCGAGAACGTCGTCGATGTCCATGACCTGCACGCCACGATGCTCGCGCTGATGGGCATCGACCACCACCGCTTGAACGTGAAATATCAAGGCCTCGACGTCCGTCTGACGGGCATCGGCGGCAAGGTGGTCAAGGGCATCATGGCCTAAGCGGTAAACGACATTTAAACGCCGTTTAAATCTGGCGTTTAGACTTCAATGGTCAGGGCGGATTCATAAGGTCTGCCCATGCCCCTCCACCGCCTCTCCCTGACGGCCGCCCTGCTGGCGTCCGCCCTCGTCAACGCCTTCGGCGCCGACGCGATCACGCCGACCGCGAAGACCGAACTCTTCAACGGCAAGGACACCGCCGGCTGGGTCGTCTTCCCGGCCGAGACCTCCAAGGACACCTGGTCGATCAAGGACGGCGTGCTGGCCTGCGTCGGCAAACCCAGCGGCTTCCTCCGCACGGAGAAGAGCTACAAGCAGTATCGCTTCACGGTCGAATGGCGCTTCACGAAGCCGGGCAACACCGGCGTGGTCGTCCACATGACGCCCCCCGACGCGGTCTGGCCGAAGAGCATCGAGTGCCAAGGCATGCACAAGAACCAGGGCGACTTCTATTTCTGGAACGGCGCCACGCTCACCGGCGGCACCGAGCTCAAGGACAAGAAGACCGGCAAGATCCGCGGCTACCGCCTCGGCAAGCAGGCTGACGCCGAGAAGCCGGCCGGCGAATGGAACACCTTCACCACGGTCTGCGACGGCAACACGGTCACGATCCTCGTCAACGGCAAGGAAGTGAACAAGGCCACCGGCACCAACCTCTCCGAAGGCTTCATCGGCCTCCAGGTCGAAGGCGGCGCCTTCGAGGTCAAGCGCTGCACCCTCGAACCCCTGTAATCCGCCTACCCCTACCCCCACCCCTATCCCTGTTCAGCTATGCGCCTCCTCTCCACCCTCCTCGCCCTCGCGGCTTCCGCGCTCATCGCGGCCGACGTCCCGGCCGGCTTCACCGCGCTCTTCAACGGCAAGGACCTCGCCGGTTGGCACGGGTACAATCCTCACTCGGTCGCCAAGCTGACCGGAGAGAAGAAGGAGGCGATGCTCGCGAAGATGCGCGACGAATTCACGCAGCACTGGTCCGTGAAGGACGGCGAGATCTACAACCCGGGCACCGGGCCTTACGCCACCACCGACAAGGAATACGGCGACTTCGAGCTGACCCTGGAATATAACATGGCGCCGAAGGGCGACTCAGGCGTCTACCTCCGCGGCGCCCCGCAGGTCCAGATCTGGGATCCGACCGACGAGAAGTCGTTCAAGCACGGCTGCCAGCTCGGCTCCGGCGCGCTCTGGAACAACTCCCCCGGGAAACCCGGCAAGGATCCGCTGGTGCTGGCCGATAAGCCCGCCGGCGAATGGAACACCCTCCGCATCGTGATGACCGGCGCCCGCGTGAGCGTCTGGCTCAACGGCAAGCAGACCGTCGACCACGCGACGATGGAGAACTACTACGACCGCAAGGCCGCCCTGGTCGCCAAGGGCCCGATCTGCCTGCAGACCCACGGCGCCCCGATCCGCTGGCGCAACCTCGCCATCCGCGAGATCGCCGGCGCCGAGGCCAACCAGATCCTGGCCGCGCATGGCAAGGCCGGCTTCAAATCGATCTTCAATGGCAAGGATTTCACGGGCTGGGCCGGTCCGGTCGAGAACTACGAGATCGTCGACGGCGCGATCCGCTGCAAGACGGGCAAAGGCGGCACGCCGTACTATGACCAGGACCTGACCGACTTCGCCAATCGCCTCGAATTCAAGCTGCCCCTCGGCGGCAACAACGGCCTCGCCCTCCGCTACCCGGGCACCGGCAACACTGCCTACGTGGGCATGTGCGAACTGCAGGTGCTCGACGACAACTATGAGAAGACCAAGGGCAAGATCGACCCTCGTCAGGTCCACGGCTCCGCCTATGGCATGGTCGGCGCCCAACGCGGCTTCCAGCGCCCCATCGGCGAATGGAACTTCCAGGAAACCACGGTGGTCGGCTCGACGATCAAGGTGGAGCTCAACGGCTTCATCATCCTCGACACCGACCTGTCCAAGGTCGACATGGCCACGGTGATGGCGAAGAGCCCCCACCCGGGCAAGGACCGTAAGAACGGCTTCTTCGGTTTCGCCGGCCACAACGATGCCGCGGCCTTCCGGAACATCGAGATCAAGGACCTGGCCGCCAAATAAAGGTCGGCTCAGGTGTCCGTCATAACCCCTCGAAAGAGGGGTTTTTCGTTAAGTGCTAATTGCCATGAACCATCGTCCGTCTAGATTGTCGAAATACGCACGCCCCATGCGCCTTTCCCGCCCCCTTCTCGCCCTCGCCGGCACCCTCCTCTTCGCGTCCGCCCCGGCCGCCGAACGCGTCCAGTTCAACCGCGATATCCGTCCAATCTTCTCCGACACCTGCTACGCCTGCCACGGACCCGACGAGAATAAGATCAAGGGCAAGCTGCGCCTCGACTCCCTCGAGGCCGCCCGCAAAGGCGGCAAGTCCGGCGAACCGGCCATCGTCCCCGGCCATCCGGAAAAGAGCGAGGTGATGAAGCGCCTGCTGACTAAAGACACCGACGACCACATGCCGCCGGCCGAATTCCACAAGGTGCTCAGCAAGGACCAGATCGCGGTCGTGGAACGCTGGATCAAGGAAGGCGCCGAGTATCAAGGCCACTGGGCGTTCCAGATTCCGGTGAAGCCGGCCGTCCCGACCATCCCGGCAGGCGGTAACGCGATCGACGCCTTCCTCACGCAAGGCCTCGCCGCCAAGGGACTCAAGCCCAACGGCGACGCCCCAAAGGCCACGCTGCTCCGTCGCGCCGCTCTCGACCTGACCGGACTGCCGCCTTCCGACGCCGACCTGCAGGCCTTCCTGGCCGACTCCTCTCCGGACGCCTGGTCCAAGGCCATCGACCGGCTCATGGCCTCGCCCCACTACGGCGAGAACATGGCCATGCAGTGGCTCGACTTCGCCCGCTATGCCGACTCGAACGGCTTCCAGAGCGACACGCAGCGCACGATGTGGCCCTACCGCGACTGGGTGATCAAGGCCTTCAACGACAACAAGCCGTTCGACGCCTTCACGGTCGAGCAGCTCGCCGGCGACCTGCTGCCGAACGCCACCCGCGACCAGATCGTGGCCACGGCCTTCCATCGGAACCATCGCCTCAACGGCGAAGGAGGCCGCATCGTGGAAGAATGGTTCGCCGAGAACGTCATCGATCGCATCGAGACCACGGGTTCGACCTGGATGGGCCTGACGATGAACTGCTGCCGCTGCCACGACCATAAGTACGACCCGATCTCGCAGAAGGAATTCTACCAATTCTTCGCTTACTTCAATTCGAACGACGAATCCGGCGTGCTCGGCGAATTCGGCGGCTCCGGCCGGACACGTGCCGGCGGCAACACGCCCCCGGTGCTCCCGCTCCCGACCGAAGAACAGCAGAGACAGATCGATGCGACTACGGCCGCGCTCGCCGCCGCCGAAGCAGCCCTCAAGGCGATTCCGACCGCCCAACCCGAACTGTTCGCGAAGTGGCTCGACCGCCAGCGCGCGGCCTTCTCCAAGGAAGGCGTGGCCTGGCAGCCGCTGCCCGACGAGAAGGTGACCGCCAAGGAGAACGCCGAATTCAAGCGGCTCGACGACGGTTCCTGGCTCGTCTCGGGCGGCACCGCCGCCAAGGAGACCTACGTGGTCGAAGCTTCCCCTGCCCCCGGCCTGCTGACCGCGGTCCGCCTCGAAGCATTGCCCGATGATTCGCATCCGAACAAGAGCCTCGGCCGCGCCTTCAACGGCAACTTCGTGCTGAGCGCGTTCGAGCTCCGGCTGAAGACGGCCGACGGCAAGACGACGAACCTTCCGCTGGTCAAAGCCGAAGCCGACTACGACCAGCCGGGCTGGAGCGTCGCCAAGCTGGCCCCCGCCACGATGGCCAAGGGCAAGGCGAAGAAAGCCGATAACACCAAGGCCGGTTGGGCCATCGGCGGCAATCTGGCCGAGAATCGTGTCCCGCGTAAGGCGATCTTCACGGTCGCGCCGACGACCATCCCGGCCGGCGCCAAACTGGTCGTGGTGATGCGACAGGAAGCGGTCAGCAACCATAGCATCGGTCGCTTCCGTCTGCACACTTCAGGTCAGGACCCGAAACTGCTTTCCCTCAAGACCGACCCCGCCGCCGAGGCCGCCCGTCGTCTGCTCGCCAAGCCGGCCGACCAGCTGACGAAGGCCGACCAGAAGGCCCTCGAGAAACTCTTCGCCGACAGCCCGGAACACCCCCGCTTCGCCGCGGCCGCGAAGGTCGCCTCGGCGAAGATGGCGCATGACGCCGCCGTCGCCGCGCCGGTGACGGTGATGGTGATGAAGGAACTCGACAAGCCGCGCGACGCGTTCGTGCTGCTCCGCGGCGAGTACGACAAGATCGGCCCGAAAGTGGAACGCGCCCTCTTCCGCGCCCTGCCCCCGATGCCCGCCGGCGAACCCAACAACCGTCTGGGCTTCGCGCGCTGGCTCGTCAGCGGCTCGCACCCCCTCACGGGACGGGTCTGGGTCAACCGCGCTTGGGAACGCTTCTTCGGCATCGGCCTGGTCAAGACCTCCGAGAACTTCGGGTCGCAGGCCGAATGGCCGAGCAACCCGGAGCTGCTCGACTGGCTGGCGGTGGAATTCGTCGACCGCAAGTGGGACATGAAGGCGATGTACAAGCTGATCATGTCCAGCGCCGCCTACCGCCGCAGCGCGGCGGTCACCCCGGAGATGCTCGAGAAGGATCCCGACAATCGCCTGCTCGCCCGCGGCCCCCGCTTCCGCCTGCCGGCCGAAGTCATCCGTGACCAAGCCCTCTGGACGGCCGGCCTGCTCGTCGACAAACAAGGCGGGCCCAGCGTGAAGCCGTATATGCCCGAGGCGGTCTGGGACGAGACCAGCGTCTACGGCGACATGCGCAACTACAAGGCCGACACGGGCGAGGGCCTCTGGCGCCGCTCGCTCTACACGATCTGGAAACGCACCGCGGCCCCGCCCACGATGCTGCTCTTCGATTCCGCCGGCCGCGAAGTCTGCACGGTGAAGCGCTCCCGCTCCAACACGCCGATGCAGGCTCTCTCCCTCCTCAACGAGGTCACGTTCGTCGAAGCCGCCCGCAAACTCGCCGAACAGTCCCTCCGGCAGCCCGGCGACAACGACGCCAAGCTGGCCTGGACCTTCCGCAAGGTGGTCCGCCGCGATGCCACGGCCGCCGAACTATCCGTGCTCAGCAAAGGCCTGGCCAAGCGTCTCGCGACCTACGCCGCCGATCCCACGCTCGCCCCGAAGCTGCTCGCCCAAGGCATGAGCCCCGCCCCGACCGACCTCGACCGCAACCAACTGGCCGCCTGGACGGCGATCGCCAACATCCTCCTCAATCTCGACGAAACCGTCACCCGCGAATGAACTGCAACGACCGCCAATTCCTCGGACTCGACCAGGCCACGAAGATGGCCCTGTCCCGTCGCACCTTCATCAAGGGTTCCGCCGGCGGCATCGGCCTCGCCGCGCTGGGCTCGCTGATGGGCACGCCGGCCTTCGCCGCCAACCCGGGCCTGGGCTTCCCGAACTTCAAGCCTAAGGCGAAGCGCATCATCTACCTGTTCCAGTCCGGCGCGCCGTCGCAGATGGACCTCTTCGACCCGAAGCCGCAGCTCGAGGCGATGCGCGGCAAGGACCTCCCGGAATCCATCCGCAAGGGCCAGCGACTGACGACGATGACCTCGGGCCAGAAGGCCTTCCCGGTCGCGCCGACGATCTTCAAGTTCAAGCAGCACGGCCAGTCGGGCAACTGGTTCAGCGAACTGATCCCCCACATCGCCTCGAAGTCCGACGAATGGTGCGTGGTCCGCGCGATGCACACGGAAGCCATCAATCACGATCCGGCGATCACGTTCATGCAGACGGGCTCTCAGCTGGCCGGCCGCCCGAGCATCGGCGCCTGGTCCGCCTACGGCCTCGGCAGCGAGAACGCCGACCTGCCAGCCTACGTGGTGATGACATCCTTCGGTAGCGGCCGTCCCGATGACCAGCCGCTCTACGATCGCCTCTGGGGCGCGGGCTTCCTGCCCTCGAAACTCCAAGGGGTGAAACTCCGCAACAAGGGCGAACGCGTCCTCTACCTCAAGGACCCCGAAGGCATCCCCCGCGAGGTCCGCCGCGAACAGCTCGATGAGCTCGCGGCGCTCAACAACCAGCGCCACGGCGTCCTCGGCGACCCGGAGATCCAGACCCGCATCTCGCAATACGAGATGGCCTTCCGCATGCAGACGAGCGTGCCCGAC
>OFRH01000033.1_pt1 | contig 23716 bp, 22 predicted proteins | sample 1543111 | NCBI WGS metagenome assembly OFRH01 (sample SAMN07774220, study PRJEB24372) | wastewater metagenome | isolation source: Exp Tend NO 100WW | collected 2016-02
GGCTGCGGCGCCGGCCCCCGTGGCCGCCGCCCCCGCCCCGGCCGCCCCCGCCGCCGCGGACCCCAGCATCAAGCTGGTCACCTCCCCGATGGTCGGCACCTATTACGCCACCCCTTCGCCTGAGAACCCGCCCTTCGTCACCGTAGGCTCCCCGATCAAGGCCGACACCGTCGTCTGCATCATCGAAGCCATGAAGGTGATGAACGAGATCCAGTCGGAGATCTCCGGTACGGTGGTCGAGTGCCTCGTCGCCAACGGCACCTCGGTCGAATTCGGCCAGCCTCTCTTCCGCGTGAAGGTCAGCTGAGCGCGAACACCCGAGCATGAACAAGATCCTCATCGCCAACCGCGGCGAAATCGCCCTTCGCGTCATCCGCGCCTGCCGGGAACTGGGCATCAAGACCGTCGCGGTCTATTCCCAGGCCGACGAGCAGTCGCTGCACGTGCAGCTCGCCGACGAAGCCGTCTGCATCGGGCCCGGTCCGAGCAAGGACTCGTACCTCCGCGAGGATCGCATCATCTCGGCCGCCGAGATCACCAACGTCGACGCCATCCACCCCGGCTACGGCTTCCTTTCCGAGCGCGCCGGTTTCGCCGAGAAGTGCGCCGCCGCCAACATCAAGTTCATCGGCCCGAGCCCCGAGGTCATCCGCAAGATGGGCGACAAGGCCGTCGCCCGCCAGACAGCCGCCGCCGCCAAGGTGCCCTGCGTGCCCGGCACGGACGGTCCGGTCGACAACCAGCGCGAAGCCATCAAGGAAGCGCAGCGCATCGGCTTCCCCGTCATCGTCAAGGCCGTCGCCGGCGGCGGCGGCAAGGGCATGCGCATCGTGCACAACGCCGCGGCTTTCCCGAAGGAGTTCGAAAGCGCCCGCGCCGAAGCCGAGAAGGCCTTCGGCGACGGCCGCGTCTACATCGAGAAGTACATCGAGCAGCCCCGCCACATCGAGTTCCAGCTCCTGGGCGACGAGCACGGCAAGGTGATCCACCTGGGCGAACGCGACTGCTCCGTGCAGCGCCGCCACCAGAAGCTGATCGAAGAATCCCCCTCCCCCTTCCTGACCCCGAAGCTCCGCGAGGAGATGGGCAAGGTCTCCGTCCGCCTCGCCGAGACGATCGGCTACCAGAACGCCGGCACGATCGAGTTCCTCGTCGATAAGCACGGCAAGTACTACTTCATGGAGATGAACACGCGCATCCAGGTGGAGCACGGCGTCACCGAAGAAGTCACCGACATCGACCTCGTCCGCCGCCAGATCCTCATCGCCTGCGGCGAGAAGCTCGAGCTCTCCCAGAAGGACATCAAGATGACCGGCCACGCCATCGAGTGCCGCATCAACGCCGAGGACCCGGCCCGCAACTTCGCCCCGAGCCCCGGCACCATCGGCCTCTACTACACGCCCGGCGGCCACGGCGTGCGCGTCGACTCGCACTGCTACTCGGGCTACGTCATCCCGCCCCTCTACGACTCCATGGTGGCCAAGCTGATCTCGGTCGGCGCGACCCGCCAGAAGGCCCTGGACCGCATGCACCGCGCCCTCGGCGAGTACATCATCCGCGGCATCCACACCACGATCCCGGTCTGCCGCGCGATCATGAAGGACCCGGCCTTCCGCCAGGGCGGCGCGACGACGAAGTACCTCGAGGACTTCTTCGAGCGCACCCCGAAGGAACTCTGGTCCGCCGCCCCGCTCACCTAAGCGGCCCCGCCGCCGACGATGAGCGCCCCGCAGCGCCCGACCCCCACCACCACCGCCCGCCTCAGAACGGGCGGTGACTGTTTACGCTTCGCCAACCGCCTGTTCAAGTCGGCCGGCGTCGCGCACGGACAAGGCTTCGTGAACGCGGAGGAAGAATCCCTGACGCTCATGGGCCACGCCACCGGGCTGGCCTGGGAGAAGCTCCCTGCCTGCTTCGAACGCGCCCTGACGGCCAAGGAGAAGGCCGCCTTCCTCGCGCTGGTGGAACGCCGCGTCTTCGATCGCGTGCCCACCGGCTACCTCGTCGGCGAAGCCTGGCTGGGCGGCCTCCGCTTCCGCGTCGATGAGCGCGTGATCATCCCGCGCTCCTACTTCGTGGAGCTCATCCCCGAGGCGATCCCCCAGTGGCTCCCGCCCGTCGCCCAGGTGACGGACGTGGCGGACATCTGCACCGGCTCGGGCTGCCTCGCCATCCTGCTCGCGAAGCGCTTCCCGAAGGCGCACGTCCACGCGACCGATCTTTCCGCGCAGGCGCTCGAGGTCGCCGCGCTCAACGTCGCCGACCACAAGCTGGCCAAGCGCGTGACGCTGCACGAGACGGACACCATGACGGCGCTGACGAAGGGTCCCAAGTTCGACCTGATCCTCAGCAATCCGCCTTACGAACCGGAAGGCATCTACCGGCGCCTGCCGGCCGAATTCAAGAAGGAGCCGAAGGGCTCGCTGGTCTCCGGCAAGGACGGCCTGGACGTCATCCGTAAGCTGCTCGCGCAGGCACGTGAGGCGCTGAAGCCCCACGGCATCCTCGTCATCGAGGTCGGCGGCCTGCAGAAGGCGATGCATCAGGCCTGGCCGAAGCTGCCGATCCTGTGGCTGCCTACCGCCGACGGCTCCGACTGCGTCTGCCTGCTCCACGCCTCCGACCTTCGTCGCGAACTGCCGTCACCAGGCGCGCGACGCGGGCGTTGATTCAAGGCGGTCTTGCGTCGGCTTGGGCAGCTTCGGGAAGAAATCTAGGCCGGTCAGTTCCTCGACGCGGCGGATGCTCACGACGTAGCGCGTCAGCTCGGCGTCGCGCCACTTCTCCTCGTGGGGCACGAGATAGGCGATGGCGCGGATGCCTTGGGCGCCTTCGTCATATTCCGAGATGACCATCCAGAAGGAGGCGGGCACGGGAATCCGGCCGACCTGCTTCGCGGGCGGGGACGTGAAGACCGGGCCGACCTGCACCCAGACGGTGCCATAGCGCTCGACATAGCGCTTCATGATCCGCTGCTCCATGTCCTTCCAGAGACCGGCGTTGAGCGCATGCAGCTGCGGGACGATGTTACTGAGCAGGAACGTCTCCTTCTGCGCCTCTTCGCCGTAGCAGACCGAGATCGCATAGTTCGGCGAAAGGTGCCCGCGATCGTAGCCGGAGCGCACGTACTCGGAAGTCGTCACGCGCGACGCCGTGCGCACATCGGACTTGAACGAAGACGGCCGGTCGAGGTGCGCTTCCCGATAAGGGAACACCCGGTAGGAAGACCAGCGGGGCGAAGGCAGCGCGTCGTCATAGCCGACCGAGTAGCCGCGGTTCGCGAGGCGCTTCAACCCGAGGCGGTCAGCCGGCTCGCCGTAGGGCGCCGTCGCATCCTTATCCGGCGTAGGCGCCGGGACGACATCGCCCTTCACCGCCTGGGTGCCATCGGCAAGGCGGTCGAGGGCGTCGACGACCTTGCGGGGCGTCGTGCCGTCTTCGCGCACCGTGTCGACCGCGTTCAGCACGCGCTGCTCGATGGCGATCTTCTGCGGCCGTTCGGAAAGGACGTAGACCAAGCCCAGCACGCCGACCGACAGCAGGACAAGCAGGCAGACCCAACCGAGGAAGCGCAGGAGATTCCGGATCATGTCAGCGCGTCAGGTAATAGCACTGCCAAGCCCAATGGACGACGAGCAAGGCGACGAAGGCGAGGCGCACCCGACGCGAATGCGCCGGTTCGACGTAGAGGCGCAGCCGGAGCGTATCGCGACGGAGCCAGAAAATCGCCGAGTGGATCGACCAGAGGGCGGCCAGCAGTACCAGCAGGCAGAAGCCCGGATGGTACAGGAACGCCTGCCCGAAATCCAACTGCACCAGGTTGCGCGCGCAGCGCGTGCCACCGCAGCCGAGGCAGGGCAGGCCGGTCAGTCGGATGAAGATGCATTGCGGCAACTGCAGGCCCGTCAGAAACCAACCCCACGCGAACACTGCGCCGGCAAAAAACGCCGCCGGCCAGACGAGCTCGTGGTTGAGCTCGCCCGGATAGGCAGGTCGGCGGATCAGACGCAGCACCGGTCAGCGGGTGACAGCGGCGCCCCAGAAAAGAATGCCCGGAACCCCGCAGCAACAACAGCCGAGCACGAACCACACGAAGCACGAGATGCCGAACTGCACCCAAGGGTTCACGCCCGTCGCCGCGCCGAAGGCGCGGTAGTAGACCACGCAGGCCGGGACCAGGAGCAGCAGGCTCAACGCCATCTGCGCGATGAAACTGAATCCGAGCAGCTGCAGGGGGGCCATGAGCACCGCCACCATCGCGGTGACGAGCAGAGAGGCCGCCACGGTACGCTCGAGCGGCACCGGATAGCGGAAGACCCGCTGGCCCAGCCAATGCAGCACGCCGAAGAAAGCGTAAAGGAGCGGCGCGATGGCGAGCCCCATGATGGCGCCGAAAACCATGAAGGCCGCCGGCGTCGGTTCCGTGTGCGCCAGCTGATCCGCGGCCTTGTCCAGGCCGGGCAAGCCGAGGCCCCGGAGGAATTCGGCCACCTGGGCGTTCTTGTCGCCGTAGACAAGCGCTCCCGCCAGCTGGAACGGAAGCGAGAACAGGACCCCGAGATAACAGAAGGCCAGCCAGTCGCCGAAGGCGTAGCGACCCGTGGCGAGGGTCGACGGATTCGCGATGGACAGCTTGATCGTGGCGAAGAAGGACCCGAGCGACTTGCCCTGCTCCCAGGGAATCATCGAAGCGGCTGGCGCCTCCGCGGCCGGCGCGCCGGGAGAAGCCGGCACACCGCTCGTGCGGAACTCCGGCCAGTCGCCTAGCGGCGTCCACACCTGCATGCCGTCACGCCAGGCGAGGTCGGTGGCGTGGAAACGGCCAGATTGCAGGCCGGCGAGGATGTCCTCGGCGGCGAAGACCCCGAGCTGCTGTTGGTGACGGGCGACGTGGATCTGCATGGTAAATCAGCCGGCGATATTCTTGGCGACGACCGCGAAAGACAAGAGCGCGTAGGCCCCGCAGACGCAGAGGCAGGCAAACACCACGAGCGAAATCGCGACCTTCCACCAGGCGATCCGATTGACATGCGAATGGGCGATGATGGTCGAAGCCAAGAACCAAGGCATGGCGACGTAGTTGAGGCAGGGAATTAAAATGAAGGGGGTGAAAGACCCGAACAAGTAAACATTGGTTCGGTAGGTCTGGCGGTAGCCAGCAGGCTGCGCCCAAGGTAAGAACAGACAACGAAGCACGACGGAGGCGAACAGATTAGTGAGCGGAAAGAGAAGCAAGGAAGCGGCCAAGCAGACGTAAACGAACAATATGCCGTAATAATATCCAAGGAACACGGCGGGGCCGTGTTCTCCCACCAATCGCGTGATGGAAATGAAAAAATAAAGCCCTCCGCCGCAGATCATAGGTACCAGCAACGACCAGTAGCCGAAGGCGATCGGCCGGCCATAGCCCCCGTCGCGCAAGTTGGAGAACGTCCCGGCCGGATCCAACGCGACTTCCTTGATCGTCTTAAAATAGTTCGCCCAGGACGCACCGTGTTCCCACGAAGGAGCACTGGGCGAAATCGTGTCAGCGGCTCCTTGGTCAGGCCCCGGGGCCACCCCCGGAGACATCGCGGCGGCGCGGAACTCCGGCCAGTCGCCTAGCGGCGTCCACACCTGCATGCCGTCACGCCAGGCGAGGTCGGTGGCGTGGAAACGGCCAGATTGCAGCCCGGCGACGATGTCTTCGGGAGCAAAGACCCCGAGCTGGGCGGAGTGGCGGGCGACGTGGATCTGCATGGGGAAATCAGCGAGCCAATTTGCTCAGGGCGCCGGCGTAACTGGCCGCGAGCATGGCATAGAATCCGCAGGCGCAGCAGCACGGGATCACGACGAGCGAGATGATGACCTTCCACCAAGCGATGCGATGGACCTGGGAGTGGGCGATGACGAGCGCCACGAGCTGCCAGGGCATGGCCACGTAATTGAGACAAGGGACGAAGGCGAAGGGCATGAAAGCCGCGGTGGCGTAGGCGCCGGCCCGATAGGTCTGGGCATAACTACCGGCCGGCTTCCACGGAAGGAGCAGCACATGGGTGATGGCCGCCCCCAGGAACTGCAGAAGCGGCGTGAGCAGGAAGACGATGGCGATGAAGCCGGAGACGATCGCGGAGGCGGCGAAGGCGCCGGTTCCCGTAAGCCACTGCATGGCGGGATCCTTGGGCAAGGAGGCAGCCTTGCCGACGCTCAGCATGAAGAAGATCAGTCCGCCATAGAGCAGGCTCCCCATGATCCATGCCGGCAGCAGGGACCAGTAGCTGAAGGAGATCGGTCGCGCGAAGCCGCCGTCGCGCAGGTTCGCGAACGTGCGCACCGGGTCGAGGGCGACCTCCTTGATTGTCGCGACGTAGTTCGCGAAAGACGACCCGCGCTCCCACGAAGGCATGGCAGGCGCAGGTTCGCCGGACTCGGCAGGCATCGCATGAGGCGACGGCGGCGGCACGCCGACACCACGGAACTCGGACCAGTCGCCCAGCGGCGTCCAGGCGGCCATGCCTTCGCGCCAGGCGAGGTCGGAAGCGAGGAAACGACCCGACTGCAGGCCGGCGACGATTTCTTCGGAGGCGAAGATTCCGAGCTGGGCGGAATTCCGGGCGACGTGGATCTGCATATCTTTGCGTAGTCGCGGTGCCCACGGGTCGCAAGCCAAGGACACCCGGATACGGGCAGCCCGCCTCCCCGAAAAGGGCGGCGGGCTGGGAAAGTGGTGAGGAGGGCGGGACTCGAACCCGCGACCGGCGGCTTAGAAGGCTGCTGCTCTGAATCCAGCTGAGCTACCCCCTCATGAAAGTGACCGTATGACGGCCACCACGGATGGGCAAGCCGTCAGCCGACTAGCAGATCAGGTCTCTGAAATTGCTGAAATCCGCCGAAAGACCGCTCGGCATGCCCTTGTTGATGACCGAGACGGCATCATGGGAATGGAGGGACTCGAGGTGCGAGCAGGCGATGACGAAGTCGCGCACGCGCGCATCGCCGTCGAACTGCTCATAGACGACGCGGGCGGCGTCCTCGACGAACTTGGAGTAGGCGCCGTTGAGTTCGGCGAAAGCCTGCTCGTCCTCGCGCTTCACCATGACCTGGGTCTCGGTCTGGAGGCCCTTGAGGCAGAGGTCCTTCATGTCTTCGACGAAGAGGGCGCGACCGGGCGAGACCTCGGCGACCACGCGGGCCTTGGAGCGCTGCGAGTGCGGGATGCCGTAGGCGGAGCGCTCCTCGCGGGCATGCTCGGTGAGCTCGGCGGAGCAAGGGCAGGCGGAAGAGTAGACGAAGTCGAAATGGACGTAGCGACGGAGGCGGTCGAGGTCGTCGATGGTGCCTTCGAGCACGGCGCGATAATACTGCCAGCCTTCGAGGCCCGAGCGCAGGGATTTCTGCAGGATCGGGTAGCGGAACTCGACGAGGATACGGGCGCGGCTGCAGTCGAGGTCCTTCTTGTAGCGGATCAGGATCTCCTCGAGGAGCTCATGCGAAAGGACGCGGTCCTTGAACTCGTAGAAGGTCCGCATGATGCGGGACATGTTGATGCCCTTGCGGTCGGCCGCGAGGGACACCGAGCCGGTGATCGTGCATTCGAGCGGCAACGGCTTGCCGTCGCGGGTGGCGACCAGCATCGGCAGGCGGAAGCCGGAGATGCCGACATGCTGGATCGGGACGTTGGCGCCCTGGATCAGGGAGGCGTCCTTGTTCTGCATGTCCGGCAACGTGGCGCGGTAGGCGTCGTCGGCCCGGAAATTCCGGTCATAGCGTCGGGAAAGATCCCGGCTGCGGGGCGGATGCTCGGCGCGGCTCATGACGTTATGGTTGGAAGAAAAGCCCGGGCGGGCAAACGGACGGGCGAAAATGTCCCCTGCGCTGGAGCCACCTGCCGGATTTGAACCGGCGACATTCTCATTACGAATGAGATGCTCTACCAGCTGAGCTAAGGTGGCGGCGCAGAGGAATGTCGAACATGAGGAGCCCCGGGCGGAAATCAAGCCTTGGCGAAGCGGGAATGCCCTCGCCAGCCTCGAAACTAACCGCAAATTAGCCCGAAAGCCCCATGCGAGCCGCCATAATCGCCCGCCAGTTCGACGTCCAGGGAAGGCTCGTGACCGTCGAGCCCTACGGCTCGGGCAACGTCAACGACACCTACCTGGCGATCTTCCGGACGACCTTCTCGGAGCAGCGCTTCATCGTGCAGCGCATCCGGAAGTCGGTGTTCCCGAACCCCGAGGTGATCATGCAGAACATGCGCGTGCTCACGGACCATTGCCACGCGAAGCTCGAGGCCGAAGCCGAGGGCGCGGACCGCATCTGGCAGCTCCCGAAGATCATCCAGACGAAATCCGGCGAAGACTGGGTGACGGACACGGACGGCGACCTCTGGCGCGCGATCTCCCAGATCGCCAGCGCGCACGCCTACGAGAAGGTGCGCCATCCGGAGCACGCCCATGAAGCCGGCATCGTGCTCGGCCATTTCCATCGCATGGTCAGCGACCTGCCCGCCGCGAAACTCGGCTACGCGCTCCCCGGCTTCCACGTCACGCCGGGCTACCTCGCCAAGATGGACGCGGCGCTCGCGACGCCGGCGGGCCAGGAGCGCCTCAACGCCTCGCTCGAGGCCAAGCGCGCCGTCCGCTTCGTCGAAGCCCGCCGGGCGCGCTGTTCCGTGCTGGAGGATGCGCGCGCCCGCGGCGACCTCGCCCTGCGCACCACGCACGGCGACCCGAAGGTCGGCAACATCATGATCGACGAGGCCACGGGCCGCGGCACGTGCATCGTCGACCTCGACACCGTGCAGCCTGGACTGGTCCATTATGACATCGGGGACGCGATGCGTTCCGTGTGCAATCCGGCCGGCGAAGACGCCTCCGAGCTCGGTGCCGTCGTCTTCGACCTCGAGCTTTTCAGCATGATTTACAGGGGTTATCAGGCCCATGCGCAGGATTTCCTCAGCCAGGCCGACCACCGCCATCTCTTCGACTGCATCCACCTGATCCCGCTCGAGCTCGGCATCCGCTTCCTCGCGGACCATCTCGCCGGCGACGTGTACTTCAAGGTGCGCTACCCGGGACATAACCTGCGCCGCGCCTTGGTGCAGTTCAAGCTGGCCGAGAGCATCGAGGCCCGCGAGCCGTCCATCCGCAAGGTGCTCGGCGAATCCTGATGACCGCCGACATCCCCGCCCTCTCCGTGACCGTCTGGGTCGCCCTCGCCTTCCTCGCGCTGCTGATGATCCGCGGGGCCTGGCGCGGCTACCGTCGCGGCCCGATGCGCCAGCTCGCCGGCCCGGTGGCGCTCGCGACCGGCCAGCTCGTCGGCTGGCTCTTCGGCTCGGACCTCGGGCATGCTTGCCTGCAGGGCACGTCCTATCCTTGGATCTTACGCGGCTTCACGGGTGTCGTCGTCCTGACCTGCCTGACGGGACTGGCCTGCTACGCCCTCTTCTGGCGGCTGGGACGGCAACCCGAAGGGCAGACCGAAGCCGAGAGCCCGGTGCTGGGTTCGCTGGTGGGTTGCTGGACCGGCCTGCTTTATTTCCTGATCTGCGTCGCCATCCTGGCGACCGTGGCGTCGGTCTACGACCTGTTCGAGAAACCGGGCAACCCCCGGCACCACTGGACGGTCGAGATCCGGAACGACCTGGCCGGGACCCCTTTCACGGGCGACCTCAAGGACTGGTCCCCGATACCTGAAAAGCAGCGGACCCTGATACGCCAGACCCGACGCCTCATGGCCGACCCGGAGGCCCGGCGCCGGCTCATGGCCCAGCCGGAAATCCGCGCCTTGGCCGCCCACCCCACCCTTTACCAGGCCTGGGAAGACAAGAAAGTTCGTGAGTTATTGAATAACAATGACTTAACAGGATTCATCGACCACCCGAAGGTCCGGGCGGTCTTGGCGGACGAGCAGTTGCAGAAAGAGGCCGAAAAGGTCGATTTAACCAAGATTATCGAGCAATCCTTGCAGAGGCCGAAAAAGTAAGGGCGCGGGCATTTTTTGGTAGTCCCGAGGGGTGTTTTGCCTATGTTCAAACCTCCCTCCCCACTCCCATGAACAAGTTCTCGTTCCTCCTGGCTGCTCTCTGCGTCTCCCTGAATGCTCAGGAAGCCAAGACCGCCGAAACCAAGCCCGCCGCTCCGGCCCCTGAGGTCAAGCTCGCGGGCGGCGCCAAGGCCGAGCAGAAGGCCTACTTCGCCGAAGTCTGGATTGGCAAGAGCATCGGCGAGTGCCTCAACTTCCAGAAGAACATCCAGGTCCTCAGCCAGCAGGTCGAAGAGCTGAAGCGCCTCCAGATCTTCCTCGATAACGCCCTCACCACCCCCGAGAAGGAAGCCCGCGGCCACGAGATCGCCGCCAAGACCGCCAAGCTCAAGGGTGATAACGAGTCGATGACCAAGCTCTACAACGGCTTCAGCATCGAGCGCCCCTACCAGTTCACCGCCACCAAGGCCGTGATCGCCACCCCGATCTCCAACGAAGAATTCGCGAAGATCTCCGCCGCCAAGGACTTCAAGGCCGACACCATCATCTCCACCGGCGAGAAGAAGTTCCAGATCCGCGACACCATCGCCGGCCAGGTCGAAGTCGAGACCTTCGGCCTCTCCCTCAAGCGCATCACTGATGCCAAGGCCCAGCTCCAGCAGCTCATCGACCTCCAGCCCAAGCTGACGAAGGACGAGGACAAGAAGAAGGTCGAGAAGGCCATCAAGGAGATCCAGGACGAACTCTCCCACAGCCTCGACGAGTTCAAGAAGGCCCGCGGTTTTGATTTCAACGCCGAAGCCATCACCCTCCCCTCCGAAGCCAAGCTCTCCGTCCAGATCACGGAAGAAGAGAAGAAGGCCATCGAAGCCAAGGCTCCGACCGCTTCCGATAAGAAGTAAGCTCTTACCCCACCCCCAACCCCACCCCTAACATGCCCGCCACCGACACCCCCGCCGCTCCTGCCGAAGCCCCCAAGGGCCCGGTCATCGAGCTCATCCCGCTCGGCCAGAACCTCGCCCGCGTCGTCCTCACGATCTCCAACCAAGGCTCCCTCGCCCGCTTCCAGCAGGAACTGCAGACCCTCGGCCAGCACTTCGGCCGCATCCAGCAGCTCCAGCAGCGCATCCAGTCCGCCCTGACCACCGTCGAGCGCGACGCCCTCATCAAGGTCGGCGAAGCCGAGATCAAGGACTTCAACGAGAAGGACGCCGTGTTCGCCAAAGTCTGGGGCTTCAACGTCCCGGCCGTGGCCAACCGCCAGTCGACCTTCATCAACACCGCCCTGCGCCTCTTCGCCGTCATCTCGGAAGAAGAAGCCGCCAAGGCCCGCGCCTCCGCCGACTTCAAGGAAGAGCAGCTCGTCGTCCGCGGCGATCGCCGTCTCCTCCAGACCGCCGAGATCCGCGGCCTGGACCTCGTCGTCCAGTTCGACCAGTTCGCCAAGGTCCTCCAGGCCCGCCGCGACGCCTTCCTCCAGCTCACCGAGCTGCTGAAGCGCTCGACCAACGACGAAGAGAAGACCCGCATCCAGACCCAGCTCGACCAGACCCGCGAACTGCTCGAGAAGGGCAACAAGGAGATGGCCGAGAGCGTCGGTTACTCGATCACCCACAATTACGAGATCGAAATCCTTGAGTCCAAGTTCGTCATCCTGCTCAACCAGGAAGAAGTGAACCAGATCCAGGGCATCGTCGCCAGCGCCCAGCAGCAGGCTGCCGCCGGCGCTGCTCCGGTCGTCGAAGCCCCGAAGCTCGAGAAGAAGGCCGACAAGAAGAACTAAGGCTCGCGCCTGGTCTTCCCCACAAGGCCCGCCCTCACCGGCGGGCCTTTTTGTTGGCTAGAAAAGCTCGCCCTGCTGCGCGTCGGCCGCCGGCCTGGCCTTCGGCTTCGGCTTGGCGACCTCGACCGGCGGAGCCGACGGCTCCGGGGCGGCCGAAGTCCGACCGTGCTTGGCCTGATAACGTCGCAGCGTGGAATGCATCTCCATCTCGGCCAGGAAAGCCTCCACGGCGGCGACATCCTCCGCGACGGGCTCGCCCGGCGTGAACTCGAAGTCGGTCCGGAAAGTGACGAGCTTGAGGTTGCCGCGGATACGCTCCGCCTCGGCCTTCACCTGCTCGCGGAAGCGCTCGGGCTGCAAGGTGTCGGCGGCGGCGAGGACGCCTTCGAGGTCGCCATGTTCGGTGAGCCATTTCACGGCGGTCTTCGGACCGACGCCCTTGAGGCCGGGAATGTTGTCGGAGGTGTCGCCGACGAGCGCGAGGTAGTCGGCGATCCGTTCCGGCGGGACGCCGAACTTCTCCGTGACGGCCGCCGGATCGAGCCGGCGCCAGCCCATGGCCGGGTTCGCGGTCGGGGGCGGCGCCAGCTGGATGACCGGTCCGCCGACGCACTGGCCGAAATCCTTGTCGGCGCTCACGATGACGCATTCGTCGCCGGCCGCGGCAAGGATCCGGACGGCGGTGGCGATGAGATCGTCGGCCTCGACGCCGCGTCGTTCGAAGACCTGGAAGCCGAGCAGCGCGGTCAGGCGCTTGATCTCCGGCAGCTGCTGGACGATCTCCTCCGGCGTGTCGTCACGTTGGCCCTTGTAGTCGGGCAAGACCGCGAGGTGCCGGTCGGAGCCGCCGAGGTCGAAGAAGACCGCGCACCGGTCCGGCTTCTCCCCTTCGCGCAGGTCCTGCAGGGACTTCATCCAGCCGTGCAGGGCGCCCGTCGGGAACTGGTCGCTCTGCCGACGGAGATTGGACCGCTCCATCGCGAAGTGGCTCCGGAAGACCAGGTTGAAGCCGTCGATCAGCAGCCAGCGCATGGGAGGAGTGTCGCCCGACCCGGTCGGACCATCGAGAAAAAAGCGGGCCCGCCGTATGGCGGGCCCGTTGTCGGCGCAGCGCGAGGCTGGGCTTACTTGGCCGGCTCGGTGACCGTCGGGGCCGGAGCCACCGGGGCGGCGACTTCGATCGGCTCGCGGTAGACCGCGCCGCCCGGCGAGATGAGCGTGGGGTTCGAGAAGGTCGAACCGGCGCGCATGCCCGGGTGGGTGCTGCGGAGGGTGGCGCCGCCGGCGGACACGAGGTTCGCGGTGACGAACACCATCAGGCTCTTCTTCTGGATGGTCTTGCCGCTGGAGCGGAAGGCCGCGCCGATGAGCGGGATGGAGCCGAGGACCGGGACCTTGTCGTCGACGGTCTTCACTTCTTCGCGGGTCAGTCCGCCGATGACGACCGTGGCGCCGTCGAAGACGGTGACGTCGGTGGTCACTTCGCGGGTGCTGAAGATCGGCTGGAAGAAGCCGGACGGGACGGAGACGGTGACGTTGCCGGAGATCGCGATCGAGGTGCCGCCGTATTCGACGAAACCTTCGAACTCGGTCACCTTCGGCTTCAGGCTCAGCCCGATAGAGTCGTCATTGGCGACGGTCGGGGTGACTTCGAGGGTCACGCCGACTTCCTGGATGGTGAAGTCCTGGGGCGTACCGGCGGTGATCGCGACGGAGGTGGAAGAACCACCGGTACCGGTCGTGGAAGCGGTACCGACGTTCGACTGGGTGTCGCCGTAGGCCTGAGGATAGCGGAGCAGCTGGGCCACCTTGATGACGGCGGTCTTGCCGTCCATGACGGTCAGGCTCGGGGAGGACATCAGGTCGCTGCCGGCGTTCTCCTCGATGGCGCGGATGGCCACGCCGAGGGTCTCGGCGCCGATGATGCCGACGGTACCACTGTAGGACTGGTTCGTGTTGCCCAGGTTGATGCCTCCCGGGAAATTCGGGGCGGGCTGCGGGATGGCGTTGCTGCCGGTCACGCGCAGGGAATTGACCGTCGAGTTGTTGGTGGCGAAGACCGAGTTGATCGAACGGAGGTTAGTGCCCGCCTTGACCGTAGCCGAGGGGTCGACCTGAACCGTGGTGCTTCCGGGCACGAGGGTCGGGCTAAGGCTCCAGTTCACGCCGAGCTCGTTCAGGATCTTCTGTTCCACTTCCATGAACTTGGCCTCGATGTGGACCTGCTTGATGTCCGCGTAGCGACGGATGATGTTCTTCACGCGGTCGAGGTTCTTGCGGGACTGCGTGACGGTCAGCTGCGTGCCGTCGAACGACAGGGTCGCCGGGGGCTCGAACGGCACGCCGGAACGGGTGAGGAAGCTCTTGATGGCGTTCTCCTGGGAGTTGCCGCCTTCGGCGCTGGCGGCGCCGGCCGCAGCACCACCGAACACGCCACCGGCCGCGCCACCGCCCGCGGCGGCACCGCCGGCGCTGACGCTGACGCCGGTCATCTTGATGACGGCGGCCTGGGTGAGGTTGAAGAACTCGATTTCCAGCTGGCTGTCGCCGGTGTCTTCGCGGACTTCGACGACGCCACCGGAACCGATGGTGAAGCTGAAGCCGACGCGCTTGCAGGTGTAGTCGAGGGCCTGGTAGACCGAGACGTTGCGCAGCTGCAGGTTGACGTTCGGGTTCTTGTTGGCGCTGTCGATGAGGACGATGTTCACGCCCTTCTGGTCCTTGTCATAGTTGGCGGCCTGGGTCTGCAGGAGGACGAGCGCGCGGTCGAGCGGCTGGTCGCGGACGATGAAGCCCTCGGGGAGCTGGATCGACTTCATCTTCTCGATGACCGGGTCGTTGCCGTTGGCGGAGTCGACCTTGATGTTCTCGCGATTGAAGACTTCCGGAAGCTTCCAGGTCTCGTCGAGGAGCTCGAGGAGCTTGCCCTTGGTGACGCCGCGGTTCCACTGGCCGGAGTTCTCGGACAGCATCTGGCGGATGCGGATCTGGTAGGCCTTGGACTCGGAGTTGTTGGGCTGGTACTGGAGGACTTCGCGGTAGGCGTCGAGGGCGCCCTGGTAGTCGCCGTAGAGGTAGCGGGCGCGGCCCTTGACGAGCAGCTCGTTGACCTTGTCGTCCTTCACGCGGAGGCCGGGGGAAAGCTCGTCGACGTTGCGGTAGGTCGGGTCGTTACGCTTGGAGGCGAACTCCTTCTGCAGGCGGACGACGCTGGCGTCATCCTTGCCCTTGAGGGTCGCGTACTGGTCGATGACGGCGGTGGCCTTGACCATGTCGCGGGCTTCGATGGCGACGAGGGCGCGGCGGGCGAGGGCGGAACCCTTGGCTTCCTTGATGCGTTCCTTGAGGCCGGAGTTGGACAGGCTGGGGTCGCCGAGCTTGCGGTCGGCGGCATCGAGGTCGGCGAGGGCCTTGTCGATGGACTCGGCGGTACCCTGACGGATCAGGCTTTCGGCGGAAGAGACGACGTCGCCCTGCTTGCCGATGGAGTCGGCGTTGGCGCGGGCGAGGCGATTGACTTCCTCCTTGGCGACGACCGCGAGTTCGGCGGCCTTGGCCTTGGCCGCGGCGTCATCGGCCTTCGGCGCATCGGCGGCAGGGGCGTCGGCCTTCGGCGCATCGGCCTTGGGGGCGGCGGCGGCCTCGGCGGCCTTCTTGGCGGCTTCGGCTTCGGCGATGTCGGCGTTCACGCCTTTGAGTCCTTCGGTGGCGCCGAGGTCCTTGGCGTCGATGGCGAGGATCGCCTCATACTTGGCCTTGGCGGCCTGCAGATTGCCTTCGTCGCGGGCCTTCAGCGCCTCGGCGAGGAGCTGCGGCTTGCGCGCGGCGGCATCGCCATCTTGGGCGACGAGGGAGCCGGCGGCGAGGGCCAGGGCAAGGGCTGCCCAGGCGAGCTGCGAACGGTGGAGATTTTTCATGGGGAGGGGAGCGTTGAAGATTATTTCTTGGAGTTGGTTGCCTTGGTGGCAGGAGGGGGAGTGACGGCCTTCGGCTTGACGGCAGGAGCCGTAGGCGCCGGGACGGTGAGCGTCTGCGGATCGGAGATCAGTTTCTTCGGCTTCTTGGGGTTAGGAGCGAAGGATTTGTCAAAACTCACGCTCTTGTTGGGCAAGTCAATGCCTTTGACCACATAATGGGCCCCATTGAGGGTAAACTTATCCCCAACGGCATGCAGCGTCAGGCTCCAGGCCGGATCGGCGGGGGAGCTGAGGACGATGTCGGTACGGGCGGTGAATTCCGTGGGCTTCTCGTCATCGATCTCGACGATCTGGCCGAATTGGCGGTCATCGACGGTCAGAAGGTTACGGGTGAACGGGATGCCGTCCGCGTCCTTCCCCTTGACGACCTTGAAGGACTTCAGGGTGAGGTAAGGGGCCTCCGCGATGGGCTTGTTCAACTTGCAGTCATCGAGGTACTGCTTGGTCTTCACGTTCTTGAGCGTGAAGACGCGATCTTCCTCCTTCTTGCCCCGACCGAGCGTGGTCTGGACGAGCATGAAGGTGTAGGTCGGGTGGCCGACGGAAACCAATTCGACGCCGAAGGGGGGCAATTCCTCGGCCTTGCGGCTGCGCGGGACATACTCCTTGATGGCGGCGTCCCAGACGACGTCGATCGTGGTGAAGAGGTCGTAATCCCAGTTGTCGTCGTTCTCCTCCGGGGTGGGCCAATCCTTCACGTTATCCTCCAAGGAGGCACGGGGGGTCGCCGGGTAGGCTTCGCCTTGGGGGGCGGCGTCCTTGAGCTGCTTGATGGCGGCGGCCTTGCCGTCCTCATCGGGGACGACGGGGGCCACCAGGCCGGGAGTGAGATACACCACGGAGCCGGCGACGAGCAGGAGCGCGCCGAGGATGACGAGGATGATGTCCTTGCGGGAATTCATGACCGGGATGCTTTATTTCTTGGGTTCACCTTCGGCGCCGGCCGCAGGCTTCTCCTCGGGGATGGAAAGGTAGTCGATCTGCACGACGAAGGAAGACAGCTTGCGGGGCACGACGAGCACGCGCTGATCCACCTGCGGACCGGCGGGCTTGGCGCCATTGGCCGCGGCGGGTTCTTCGGCTCCGAAGAAACCGCCGAGCAGCGCGGGGGCGGCGGCCGGGGCGGCGGCGCCCGGCAAAGCGGCCGAAGCAGCAGGGGCGGAGAGCAGCTTCTCGACTTCCTTGGAAGCCAGGCCGACATCGATCGTCGTGATGGCGACCGGACGGCCGGAGTTGCGGATCTTGTTCACGAACGTGCGGAGGGTCGGAGTATAGCCGACGAAGCGGACGCGGAAGGAAAGGGACTCCACGAGGCCGTGACGGTCGAAGGTCCGGTTGGGCAGGAACTCGTCGACCTCGTTCTTCGAACCATCGAGATCGGGAACGTAGGTGCCGGCGCCGGGCTTGCCTTCGGGCACGAGGACATAGGTCTCGACCGGCTCGCGGTCGACGGACTCGATGAGGAGCGGCGAACCGGCCGGACGGGATTCGGCGAGCTGCTTGACGATGAAGTCGATGATCTGACGCTGCTGGTCGACCTTCTGGAAGTCGCGCTTGGGCGAGGTGCCCTGGTTGTGGATGTAGCGATGGAAACCGAAGGCGGTCGGGTCGTTGGGCATCAGCTTGATGCCTTGGTCGGCGGCGAGCTTGCGCCAGCCGTCGACGGATTCGCGGAGGAGCGCGCTGAGCTCGGCGGAGTTGGCGGAAGCCTTGCCCTTGATGGCGAGGTCCGGATTGCCGGAGACCACCGCGCGCAGGGAGGCGAGATGGGCTTCAAGGGCCTTCACGTCTTCGGCGGCCGCTTCGACGTTCTTATCGTTGAGCGAGACGGGCGCGGCGCCCGGCACGAAGGCGTGGCCGTTGAGGAGCGCAGCCTGCTCCTTGCGGGCGCGGGCGAGCTTGAGCGCGGATTCGCTGCTGCCACGGTAGGCTAGGAAAGCCAAGGCGCAGCCGGCGAGGAACAGCCCGGCGATCGCGATGAGCGCGAGGTTGAAGCCGAGGTTTTTCTTGAAATTCTGCATGGCTTAGAGGGCCTTGTCCTTCTGGATGACAAGGGTGAGGGTGGCCTTAGGGGTCATCCGGATCTCGGTCTTGTTGTCGGCGGCCTTCATGGTCTGGTCGGTGACCACGATCTCGTTCTCCGGGACGGCGCTGACATAAGGAGACTTGCGGACGACTTCGAGGAGGCGGCCGATATGCGCCTTCTCGGCCTGCGAGCGGTACTGCTTCACGTCGAAGGGGACTTCGGCGAAGAGGAAGCGGACCGAGATGACGACCTTGGTCACCACGACCGGAGCGGGCGCGGGCTGGCCATCGACGGCCGGAGCGGCCGGCAAGGTCTCGTACTTCACGTGCATCTCCTCGATCCAGGTGTTCTTGAGCGTGCCGACGCGGGACTGGAGGTCGCCAAGGAAGGCGGGCCAGTTCGAACGGTTGAGGACGACCTGTTCGATCTCCTTCGTCTTGGCGGAAAGTTCGGCGGCCTTCTTGCGGGACTCCTCGATCGTGTTGCGACGGGCGGAGAGCTCGGCCTGGCGGCCTTGGATGATAAGGGCCTGTTCGTGGTTCCAGCCTTCGGCGGAGGCGAAGGCGAGCCAGACGCAGAAAGGAGCGGCGGCGGCGAGCAAGGCGGCGGCGATCAGGCGGGGCTTGCGCGCGTCGAAGGCCTGCTGCGAAGCGATGTCGCGCGGGATCAGGTTGACGCCGATGGGCTGAGGCAGGGTCAGACGGGCGGCCTCGCCGATGACTTCGGTGATCTGGTACTTGGCGCGTTCGAGCTGCTCGGGATTGATGCCGGCGCCCGGCGTGATGACCGAGGACGGATCGAAGACCTCGACCGGAAGGCGGAGCGTCTCGCAGAGCTGCTCCGAAAGACCGGGCACCTGGGAGCCGCGGCCGGTGACGAGGATACGGGCGGGCTGGCGGCCATTGGCGCCGCGGCGCACGTTGATCAGGCGACGATTGATGTCCTGCGCGAGGCGACGGATGAAGGTCTGGGAGTTGGCCTGGAGGACCGCGACCTGCGGGTCGGACTCGGCGAGCTGCACCACGCCGGAGAAGTAGCCGACCTTGATGGCCTCGGAGACGGCGAAAGGCTGGCCGGTGTTGTCGGAGACGCCCTGCGTGAGGAGGTTGCCGCCGATGTTGGTGGCCGACTGGATGTTGACGCCGCTGGGCCCGACGAAGCTGAGCGTGGTCGAGCGGGCGCCGACGTTGATGATGAGGACTTCTTCGGCGGCGGAACCGCCGGCGAGGCGGAAAGCCTGGCTGTCGAGCAGCGGGGCGGCCTGGATCGACATCGGGCGCAGGCCGGTCGACGTGACCAGGTTCGCGATCTTGGTCGCGACCTCGGTGCGGAGGGCGAAGAGGAGCACTTCCGCCTCGACGCCGTCGGAAGCCATCAGCTGGCTGTCCCAGATGACTTCGTTGAGCGGGTAAGGAATGGCGTTCTGGGCCTCGAAGGCGACGATCTGGGCCTGGCGGGCGCGCTCGACCTGCGGGACCTTGAGCGGCTTCTGCAGGAGCAGGAAGGCGGGGGCGATGACGGTGACGCGGCCCTTGAGCTCATGCGCGTTGACCAGGCTGGCGAGGGCGGCGATCGCCGCGTTCAACCATTCGTCGTCGCCGGTCAGGCCGGGGGCGATCTCTTCGACGAAGAACTGCTCGAGCACCAGGCTTCCCGCTTCGACGGAAAACTGGGACACCGAGACGTTCGATGCGGCAAGATTGACGATGGTGGCCTTCTTCTGGCTCATGCGAAAACGAGGGATGGAGGGGGATTAGCGGGAGCCGTCTTCCCGGATGAATTCGGGGGAAGGCGAACCCTGCGGCAAAGTGTCGAAGATGGCGTAAGGCACCATGAACTGCGGGCGCAGCATGCCGGCGTTGGCGGCGACGCCGCGGTCGGCGAGGTCGCGGGCGCCGTCGAACTCCTTCTTCGAGGCGATCTGCTTGTGCACGGCGGCGAGCATGTCCGGGCTCAGTTTGCCGGCTTCGTTGAAGAGCGGGACTTCGGTGCCGCCGACGTCGAGCTGCACGTAGAAGAAGTCCGGCTGCATCTTGAGGCGGTCGCGCTTCACGATGTCTCCCGGCAGATAGAAGTACACGGAGCGGGGCGAGCCGATCTCCATGGTCAGCACGGTGGCCGAAGCACGGTAGTAGGAGAACTCGGTGGCGTCCTTGGCGGTGAGCGGCTTGAAGATCTGGGTGACGGTCACCTTGATCTTGTCGACCCACTGCTTGTTGGCGGCCTTCTTGCCGGCCTTTTCTTCCGCGGCGACCTTGGTCTCAGGATTGAAATTGGCCTGGAGCTCGACCTGCATGCGGATCCAATCGTTCTTCTGGCCGCCGATCTTGACGGGATCGAAGTGCACCGAGCGCACGGAAACCGGATTTTTGCCCGTCGGAGCGCCACCTTCGGCCTTGGTCGCCTGAGCGGAAACGAAGGATACGGACAGGCAGAAAGCCATTAGGCTGGCAAAAACAGCACGTACTTGGGGCATGGGGAGGGAAAAACTGTTGCGGAGTGGGGTCATAGGCAAACGCAAAAACCTTAAGGTCGGGAACAATTGTTAAATGCAAACTTCTTGCATCTGGGGCCAGAAGCGGCGAGGCTCTCTTTTCGTGCTGCGCCTCCTTTCGACTTTGATCTTTACCGCGTTCCTTGGGTCCGCCGGCCAGGGCGTGGCGCAGGAAAAACCGGTCATCGTCTCCAGTTTCACCGTCATCCATGATTGGGTGCAAACCATTGGAGGAAAAGGGTTTGAGGCGATTAATATCATCCCTCCCCGGAGCGAGGCTCACGGCTTCCAACTGAGCCCCCATCAAGCGAAAGACCTCCGGAGAGCCACCCTGATCGTCGCGATGAGCCCGGAATTCGAACCCTGGCTGGCGGCATGGGCCAAGGCCAACCGGCGCTCCGACGCCATCCTCTGGCTCAGCGAACACACCGGCGACCCTCTTCAAAAAAATCCTCCTTCTAATCCCCACGCCTGGATCGACCCGACCAAGGTCAAGCACATGGTCAAAGCGCTCGCCGCAAAGCTAGACAAAGTCAGCGGGAAAAATAGTTCACAAGTTAATTATAATCAGTATCTTAAGGAAATTGAGGCCGTCGATATTGAGCTGGGCACCCTCTTCGGCGGCGTCGCCCCCGAGAAACGCGCCTTCGTCTCGCATCACGCCAACCTCGACCTATTTGCCCACCACTACGGCCTCAGGGTCGCCGGGACGATTCTCGCCGGAGGCTCCGCCGAGTCGGCCGACCCTTCCGCCCACCATTTTTCCGGACTCCTCGCGCTGATCCGTGATCAGAAAATCCACGTGATCGTCACCGACGAAGGTCAGAACGACGCATTTGCCCGAAGGTTGACCGAGGACGCGGGCCTCCCTCCCCCGCTCAGCCTCTCGTTCGAGTACCTTGAGCCAACCGGTCGCCCCGGAGACACCTGGACTTCCATGATGCGCCTCAACGGCCGCCGCCTGCACCAGGCGCTCCTCGCAAGATGAGCCGAGCCGTCGACACCCTCTCCCGCGTCCTCAGCGACGCGGTCTTCGCCGTGCTGCCCACGCTGCCTTATGCGCCTAAGGAAAAGCCCGGTTGCCCGGGCATCGCCGTCTCGGCCCGGGGGCTCACCGCCGCCGCCCGCGCCGACGGTCCGGTCGCCTTCCACGATGCGACCTTCGAGATCCCCTGCGGCTGCCGGACCGCGCTGATCGGCCCGAACGGCTCCGGCAAATCGACCCTGCTGCGGGTGCTCGCCGGACTCACCCCGATCCGCTCCGGCGAAGCGCTGATCGCCGGCGAAGCCCCGCGCCTCGGCCGCAGCCGCATCGCCTACCTCGCCCAACGCCCGCAGCTCGCCGAACATTTCCCCCTCAAGGTCCGCCGCCTCGTCCAGATGGGGACGTACGCCCACCACGGATGGTTCGAGGAATGCCATCACGGCGACGCCGCCGTCGACCTCGCGCTTGCCCGCCTCGGCCTGACCGAACTCGCGGAGCGGCCCGTCCACACCCTGTCCGGCGGCCAGCTCCAACGCGCGCTCATCGCGCGCGCCGTCGTCCAGGGCGCGGAGATCATGCTGCTCGACGAACCCTACGCCGCCCTCGACCAGCCGAGCCGCGAGATCATCGACGGCTTCCTCTTCGAAGCCGGCGCGGCCTTCACCGTCGTGATGGCCACGCACGATCCCGCCGACCTCGGCCGCTTCGACCGCATCCTGGAGATGCGCGCGGGCGCCGTCACCACGCGCCACGCCTGCGCGGGCCACGACCACCGCCATGCCTGACTTCCTGCTGCAGCCGCTGACGGAACCCTTCTTCGTGCGCGCGCTCCTGGCCGTCGCGCTGAGCGGCGCGACCTGCGCCTGCCTCGGCGCGTACGTCGTGCTCCGGCGCATGGCGTTCGTGAGCACCGCGCTCACGCACTCGATCCTGCCGGGCGTCGTCGGCGCCCTGCTCCTCGGCTGCTCCCCTTACCTCGGCGCGCTCATCGCGGCGCTCCTGACCGCGGCCGGCGCGGCGTGGCTGGCCTCGCGGAAGGGGACGAGCGAAGACAGCGCTGTCGGCGTGATGCTGTCCGTGATGTTCGCGGGCGGCGTCGCGCTCATGCAGCAGGCGAACTCGTGGCGCGACTTCGCGGGCCTGCTCTTCGGGAGCGTGGTCTCGGTCGGCGGGGAGGACCTGCTGGTCATCGGCGTCACCGCCGCGCTCGTCCTCTGCGGGCTCCGCGCCCTGCACAAGGAGCTCGAGCTGGCGTCCTTCGACGAGGAATACGCCGCCCTGCTCGGCGCGCGGCCGGGGCTCATGCGCATGGTGCTGCTCGTGCTCGTCGCGCTGGGCTCGGTCGCGTGCGTGCGGCTCGTCGGCGCGCTGCTCACCACCGCGTTGTTCGTCATCCCCGCCGCGACGGGCGTGCTGCTCGGCCGCACCGTGCCGCAGGTGATGGCGTGGGGCGCCGGCTGCGCCCTGCTCGGCGGCTTCGGCGGCCTCTATCTTTCCTATTACGCCCCGGCCGTGCCGTCGGGCGCGGGCATCGTGCTCTGCTGCGCGCTGCCTTACCTGGGCGCGCGGCTCTTCGCCCCGCGCCGCTGATCAGAAGCGCGGCGGGCGCAATGAGAGCGGCAGGCCGAGCACCTCGCGGGCGACGATCGCCTGACGCAGCGCGGCGGAGCCGCGGAACTGGCCGCGCGTATGCGCGCGGGCCGGCCGCGTGACCACCAGCGACGTGTCGTCGAGATGGGTCGCGGCGACCGGGGCGGGCGCCTCCGGCTCCGGCGCGACGGGCGCCGGGGCGTTGCGCACGCGGCGGGCGCGACGCGTCAGGGGCGGCGGCGTCGCGGCGATCGGGGCCGGCGTGTCCGCCCCCTTGATCTTGCCGTACGCCCAGGCCGCGAAAGCGACCAGGCCGACGACGAGCTTGATGACGAGCGCCGCTTCCATGCTCAGGCCTTGGCGCCGGGCGCCGGGCCGTCACCGGCGATGCCCTTGCGCATCTCGGTATCGGAGCGGAGGTTCTCGAGACGCTGGAAATCCATGTAGCCCATGCGGCCGGAGCGAAGGGCGTCGGCGAGGGCCTGCGGGATCTGGGCCTCGGCTTCGACGACGCGGGCGCGCATCTCCTCGACGCGGGCGCGCATCTCCTGCTCGAGCGCGACGGCGGCCGCGCGACGGATCTCGGCCTGGGCCTGCGCCATGTTCTTGTTGGCGTTGGCCTGCGCCTCCTGGAGCATCGCGCCGATGTTGTCGCCGCCGTATCGAGCATCAAGAAAGCGCTTGGCGCGAAACCTTTGGGCTATATCGTCGACCTGCGGTCCAACCCCGGCGGGATTTTGGACGAGGCCGTTGCGGTGTCGGATGCCTTCCTTGAAAGCGGCGAGATCGTATCGGAGCGTGGACGCGACAAGCGCGACATCGAACGCTGGTGGGCCGAACGCGCTGTTCCCGGCGATGTGACCGGCGGCGCCCCGATCATCGTATTGGTGGACGC
>OFRH01000034.1_pt1 | contig 23351 bp, 13 predicted proteins | sample 1543111 | NCBI WGS metagenome assembly OFRH01 (sample SAMN07774220, study PRJEB24372) | wastewater metagenome | isolation source: Exp Tend NO 100WW | collected 2016-02
CCCCCGCCGACCGCCCCGTCGGCTCTTCCCGCACATGAAGACCATGTTCCCGGACTCCGCGCACGGCGGAGCCGTACGCACCGGCCAGCCGGCCTGGCGCCGTGCCCTTGCGATCATGCTGATCGCGCTACTCTCGCCGGTCCCGGCCTTGCTGGCCTTCTGGGCCGACGCCTCCGGCGACGGGATCCCCGACTCCTGGGTCGATCCCCTGAGCGGCCACGTATTCACCTTGGCCGAGCTGGACGCTTTCTCCGACGACATCGACGGCGACGGGCTTTCCAATGCGCAGGAGATGGCGATCGGCACCAACCCTTTCTCCCCGGATACGGACGGCGACGGCATCTCCGACCTGCTGGATCCGCTTCCGCTGAGCGCGAGCAACCTGAGTCCTGCCAACGGAATAGTCTGGGGCGCCATCGCCCTGGACGATGCCGACGGCGACGGCATCCCTAACTTCCTGGATGATTACCCATACGGGCAATACGGCGGTCAGCTCGGGACCCCTGACACGGACGGCGACGGTATCCCCGACTTCATCGACCCGGCTCCCGAGGACCCTTATAACACGAGCCCCTTCAACGGACTGCAGTGGTTGGGCGACGCCCTCGCCGATGCCGACGGCGATGGCGTGCCGAATTTCCACGACTGGTATCCGTACGATGCTTCTCTCTGGGATCCGCAGCAGGATCCGGACGGCGACGGGTTAGTGAAGGCCAAGGATCCCCATCCTGCCGACCCTTACAATCCCAGTCCCGTCAACGGATTGAACTGGGGGTCTGACGTTTATGGCGATGCCGACGGCGACGGCATTCCCAACTTCTACGACGTCTATCCCTACGACAGCGGCAACGGATTCGTTCCCTCCGAACCTGACGCGGACGGCGACGGCATTCCTGACTCCGTCGATCCGTCGCCTTGGGATTATGATAACTTCAGCGCCGCCAACGGCGTCAGCTGGCAGGGGGACGCGCGCGGCGACGCCGACGGTGACGGCATCTCGAACTTCTACGACCAGTTTCCGTACGACTATTACAACGGCAACGTGCCGGTCTCCGATATGGACGGCGACGGCATCCCCGATGCCGAGGACCCGGCGCCTACCGACCCCACCAACCTGAGCCCGATCAACGGCGGCCTTTGGTATACGGCCGCCCTCGCCGACGCCGACGGCGACGGTAACCCGAACTTCACGGACCCCTGGCCTTACGATCCGACCAACGGCAACCTGCCGCCCGAATGGAACAGCCCGACGGCCGACACCGACGGCGACGGTATTCCCAACGCGCAGGATCCGGCCTTGGCCGATCCGATGAACTTCAGCATCTACAACGGCACCTCCTGGTATGGGGCCGCCAATGGCGACATCGACGGCGACGGCATCGCTAACTTCCGGGATGAGCACCCTTACGATTATTATAACGGCGGCTACGCCGGGCCGGATTCCGACGGGGACGGCATCCCGGATTCGCAAGATCCGTATCCCTCAGACCCGACCAACGGTGCGGGCGGCACGGGTGGCGGCGGTGACCCTCAGCCTGAGCCCGACACGGACGGCGACGGCCGGCCGGACTCGCAAGACCCCTATCCGAACGACCCCTACGACAACGCCGACTTCGACCACGACGGCATCCCGGATGTCAGCGACCCGGCGCGATCCGACCCTAACAACCTCAGCCCGTTCAACGGACTAGAGTGGTACGCCGACGTCCGCGGCGACGCCGACGGGGACGGCATCCTTAACTTCTGGGACCTCGAACCCTATGGTCCTCCCCCGGTCGACACCGATGGCGACGGCCTGATCGACAGCATCGACCCGGCCCCGGAGGATTTCTACAACCTCAGTCCTCATAACGGCGCCCAATGGCCGTCTGACGCCCTCGGTGATTTCGACGGCGACGGCATCCCCAACTTCTTCGACGCCTGGCCTGATGACCGCCTGAACGGCCAGCCGGACACCGACATGGACGGTATTCCGGACCCTTCAGACCCGGCTCCGGGGGATCCGATGAACTACAGCTCCTACAACGGCCGTAACTGGTACGGGACCGAAGCGCTCGGCGACCTCGACAACGACGGCCGACTCAACTTCTTCGACCGGTATCCGGAGGACTTCTACGACGGCAATCCCCCGGTCACTGATCCTGACACCGATGGCGACGGTCTGGCCGACAGCGTCGACCCTGCCAAGTATGATCCGGATAACTTCAGTCCCCATAATCAGATGTCATGGCCTGGCTCGCGGGCTCTTGACGATGACGACGAGGACGGGATTAAAAACTTCGACGACCCTGAGCATAATCCTAAGCTCCCGGATCCGGACCCGGAGCCTGGTCCAGGTCCGTCATGTTCCTGCTACTGGCCGGCCGCACCGGCTGTTTACGCATCCTCGTTCGTCCTGCTCAATGATAACTTCGACGAGCTGACCGGCCCATGGACGCCTGAGTCCAAGCGTGATTTTGAGACTGTGACGCTGAAGGCTGGCGGAGAAGGTGCGCCGAAGACCGAGGGTCTTATGCCCCTGGCGATATCCCTTCCGGACGGTTATGCTAACGGTCAGCGGTCGATCGTCATTCGGTCGAGCGGCGCGGGCCAGGTGAGGATCCATGCCGTCCGAGGTAACGAGGAGGACTGTGTTTATAGCAATGGGATGGGATTCGTCCTTAAGCAGGGTGACGGGTGGCAGTATTGGGTCGAGGGGACGAGGGCCGGCGAGGTGACGCTGGAATATGAGTTTCCGGAGTCCGGCGAATACCGCGAAGCACATCGGCCGCCCGGATGCGGGAGTGCGGATTGCATCACCTTGAACTATGACTGGTCCTCGGCCGATTTTTCCTCAACCGCAGCGGGAACGCTGACGATTCAGGTGGTGAATGTGGAGGTAAAGGCATACCGTCCACTAGAGGTTCAAGAAGCAGTCACATGGCGGCTGCCCCGTGAAAGGAGGGTCATTCCTGATGGCGAAGTTATTCAAAAGAAGATTGGAATTCGTGTAAACAACGACGGAGATGATGCTGGCAATGAAAACGATCTAATTGAGGTAGAGTTCACTGTCGCTGTTCCAGACGGGATGAAATTTGTGATTAAGAGATCGACCAATCTGTTGAATATCTATGAAGCGCGTAATGCTACAGGCCCGATTCTAAAATCTGGAACTGAAGTGGTTATTCCGTCCGGCGGAAATTTGTCCATGAGCTATTGGGTGGAGTGTTCCGACGCACTTACATCAACAGGTGGAAATTTAGAGTTTTCCCTGCGGTCAGAGGAAGGAGAAGACTTCAAGCTTAAGACCCTTCCTTTCCGAAGTTTTACAACTGTCGTCGCCGCTCTCTCGGGTGAGACTTTATTCGGTTCCGATCCGCTGACACACGGAACTTACGCAATATCAGAGGCGCTTTACCTGGCTGGTTATAACGTTCACTACTACCCTGAGGATAGCGAGAGGCGATGCATCGCAGAATTGGCTAACCAGCGAAATCAATGCAGGGTAGAGAGCGCTGCAGTTTTTGGCTATAGTCATGGCGGCGGTTCAGTTTTCCGTGTGGTAACTTCGCCTAATCTTGGAGAGCTCCGGTTTGAGTTCACAGGATATATTGACGCGGTAAGGAACAGTTCCTCATTTACTGCTAGTTCAGAGGAACGCTTCCCGATTGGTTCAAGATTTCACTTCAATTACTATCAGACGACCGGCATCTTAAGCGGCCTTCCGACCGCCGCGCCGGGTGCAAATGTTGAACGCGATTTCACTGCTACCGATAGCCACTTTACTATAGACGACAACCAAATTGTCCAAAGAGATCTATTCACAAATATTGCGAATCGACTAAGGCCATGAAATTATCTTTACTGTTCGCAATCGCGCTTATGTCGATTTGCGCCGTGGCAACGAGTGCAGATGTAAAACATATCTACTCCACTTGGGAGTCGCGCTCCAAGGCGGCAGCAGATAGCGACGCTTCATTGAAATTACTGATATCCGAGTTGATCAGGACTTACCCTGATTCAAGCGAGCGGCTCCGTGTCTTTTACGAGTTTGCCATGCAAAAGACCGACGATCTTGATCGGGACTTGGAAGTGCGTTATAACTTGGCTGCTGTCTGGCGTGAATTGGCGCCACCCAAAGTTCGCGCACGTTTTTTAGTATCTCGCATGGAGATGGCAAGTGCCTCAGAACTGATGGCTATATATGGCTACATTAAAAGAGATTTGGTGAAGTCGAGCGTCGTGGCCGCTGAAAGGGCAGGTACTTTGGTGGATTTACCGGGATCAGGCGTCGAGACTTTCAGATCTACTGAAGCATACCGAACTGATAACTTAATTCTGTCGGCCCGAGCAGTTGCTATGCTGTTTGAATTAGCTCCTGCTTCCGTTGTTCTGGATTTGTCAGATGCTGGAGGTAGTACAGAAGCAGTTATGCTCGTCGAATCTGCTGAATCTGCTCGCAGACGACTCGACTTTTCAGCCGACGTGGGAGCGCGTATTGCTGCCTGGACGGAAGTGCAGGCTGCCTTACGAGAAATGTTAGATTTGAAGAAGCCTGCATTAGATGGTTACATTGCTAGGGTCGTGGCATGGGGACAAGTCGACACTAACTTGAAAATTGATCAGGCAATCCTTGACACCCTGAAGATGCGGAATGACCCAGTAGTGAACTACATCCTTGCTGGCAAGGGTGTGACTTCGTTCGATGCTTTGTCTGAAATTAGATCTACCGATTCAGCGAGATTTAAGTCTGCAGCCCCAAAGGGTCTCTCTCCTGACGATGATGCCCGCTCACTTAGCTCCGTGTCAAAATCGGGAACGAAGAACTCCATCGATATGCACTCTGCTGCATCGACGATGCCAGCTGCCAGAAACGAAAGTTTTCCAGCATCGCAGTGGAGCGCCATCGTGATTTTTACGATTGCGGCTTGCGGTCTTCTGTGGTGGTTGCTCAGGCGGCGTTCATGACCGGGAGTAATTGATCTGGTCGCGCTAAATTGGGCCAACTGGAATGCTGCGGGTCGGGTGGCCAGCCACTATGCTCTTCCTGATTGCGGGTGGGGCATGGAGGATGAGGGTGGGGCGATGTTCTTTAATCGCCTGGAAAGATTCCTCTTGTTTGCACGTTCTGCAGTATTAGGCTGAAACACTTGTTAAGTTGTTCGATAGTTTGTCAAGAAGCGCCAAAAACCAATAAAATTAAGGTTTTTCTACGAGAAAGGGACTTCGAATCCCGTTTGGGATACTCCCGCTTTTTGGTCCAGTTGAATGCAATTCTCATGGGGGCTAGGCCGCTTGAGGCTGACAGACTTTCAGCTCACGGACGTAAATCAGCCGACGATCGGACATCTTAAGCACTCAGACTTGGAAGCTCGCTGATCGAGATGATCGGGTCGCGCTAAATGGGGAATGGTGTAGAGCGAAATTGTCCGCCCTCCTTCAATCTAGCACTGGGATATCAGCAAGAATGGCCAAGCGGAATGGGTGCAGATTCCGTCCTCCGCGAAACTAGTCTGTACGGAGAAAGGACGGGATGTGCCGCCAGTTCGCTTGGGGCAGTTGAGGTCAAGGTTCCAGCCTCGGGTTACGTCATCTGTCTTATCCCGCCAACGCGTCCACTGCAGAAACCCAGGCGCACTATTTGGATGAAGCCGGCGCAGAAGTCGGCCTCTGGGTCTGCAGTACGGCGGTAGGCGTAACCCTAGTCGCTGGCCGGCCCGAACCCGTTAGAGGGGGCGGCCGGGCTGGCTACGACTTTTTCCGCCATTCATGACTAAGGTACGCCAAGTTTTGCCATCCCAGAATTTACCCCAATTATTTATGGGCAGTCCTGGGAGGCAGGTTCGGTGTTTCCGTCGCCTTCGGGCTGAGGTGGCGGATTATTCGGATCAGTGGGGTTATTCGGGTCCTGCGGATTAGGTTCGTCGTACGTATACGGGCGCAGGTCGAAGAAGTTCAGGATGGTGTCGTTGTCATCGTCTTCGAAGATTCGCTGATACCAGCTGACCATGTTATGGCTGCTGTAATTGGAGTAATCCTCCGGGGCGGGGTCGTTGTTCGTGAAGTGGTCGCCATCCGGATCATTGGGGTCGCCGTTCGGGGTCGGATCGTTGAAGTTGTTGATGCCATCCCCGTCATTATCGCCGAGCGCGTTATCATACCAATCCAGTCCGTTTTCTTCGCTGTGGTTATTCGGGTCCTGCGGCGCCGGATCGATGTCATCGGTATAGCCGTCGTTGTCTGAATCCATCATGGATGGGTCCCCGTTGTGGGAATCATACGGGTAAGGGTCGAAGAAGTTCAGTGTTCCGTCGTTGTCTAGGTCGCCAAGCGCGTCGAATCCCCAGGTCGTCGAATTGTAGCTGCTATAGTTATCGTAATCAGACGGCGCCGGATCGGTGTCGTCGGTGATGCCATCCATGTCCGAATCCCGGTGATCGTAGGGGTCGTACGGCCAAGCATCGAAGAAGTTGGGCGTACCGTCGCCGTCGTTGTCGCCGAGCGCGTCGGAATTCCAATTCGTATCGTTATAGCTGCTGTAGTTGTTGGGGTCGTTCGGCGCCGGATCCACGTTGTCGAGCAGTCCGTCTCCGTCGGTGTCTTGCTGCATCTGGCCGTAGGGCTCCGGATCCCAGTAGTCCATGACGCCATCCAGATCCGAATCTCCCCAGACCGAGTTGTACCAGGCGATGCCGTTGACAGGGCTCGTGTTAGATGCGTCGTTGGGGGCGGGGTCGTCCCGGTCCGATATGCCGTCTTCATCTGAATCCGGTTCGTTTTCGGGAGGGCCGCTGGGTGAGCCGTTACCATTGTTGGGATCGTATGGCCAAGGGTCGTTGAAGTTGAGATTTCCATCTCCATCCGCATCGCTTAGCGCAGCGCTGAGCCATGCGATTCCGTTGATGGGGCTCAGGTTGATGGAGTCGTAGGGCGCCGGATCTTCCTCATCGGCGATGCCGTCGCCGTCATAATCCGCGAAAAAGACAGGCGGATTGCCGTTGTAGGGGTCGTCAGGCCACTGATCGTAGAAGTTGGCGATGCCATCGCCATCAAGGTCATCTAATGCGGTTATGTACCAAGGCTGCCCGTTGGCGGAACTGAAGTTCGAGCTATCCCATGGAGAAGGATCAGAAGTATCCGGTATCCCGTCACCGTCGGAATCGGTCGCCCACATGGGCGGATTACCGTTATACATGTCGTACGGATACTGGTCGTTGAAGTTGGCGATGCCGTCTCCGTCCGCATCGCCTGTGGCGGAGCCATTCCAGAACATGCCGTTAGCCTGGCTGTAGTTTGAATAATCCCAAGGCGCGGGATCGGCTGAGTCGGGGATGCCATCCCCGTCGCTGTCCGGGTCGGACGGAGGCGGGTTGCCGTCGAACATGTCGTACGGATACTGGTCGTTGAAGTTGGATGTCCCGTCCCCGTCCGCGTCGGATAAGGCATCCTGTCCCCAGCTTATGCCATTCACCGGACTGGTGTTTGAGGGATCGTAGGGCGCGGGATCGTGGAAGTTAGGGATGCCGTCTTCGTCCGCGTCGCCGAAGCCATCCTCATACCAGGAGAATCCATTTACGGGACTGTAGTTTATCTGATCGTCGGGGAACGTCGCGGCGACACCCATCGACAGGGGGACTTTGACGAAGATGGAGATGATTAGGGCAGCCGCAAGGAAGCGGCGCGCTGCGCGTATCACGGGGTTCATGACGCGGCTCATCGTGCTTGGTCATCAGTAGGCAGCAATGGTATTATTGTAGCAACTATCGTCCTATTTTTACATACGATTTACGAATTGGAGATCGTAGGAATGGGTTGACGCATGTGGCGGGCTGAGGTGTCATCAGGCACCCCGAGTCATGAAGACCTTTGTATCGCCAGGCATCCTCCTGTTTTTCGCTTCCATCTGCTTGCTGGGGGCACAGGAGGTGACCAATACTCCTCCGGCTCCGCTTACGCCGGATGAGGCCAAGACTCTTCAGCTGACTCTTGCCAAGGCGATCGCGACTCCGAAGGCGAAGGAAGCCGAAGCCAAGCTTAAGGCCGCAAGAGACGAGGTGGCTAAGGCGAGCAAGGAATATCAGGAGGCCATCGAACAGTCCGCCGTGGAGATCGAGCCCAAGTCCGCATCGATTTTGGATAAGACGCACAAACTTCAGCAGGACATGCAGGCGAGGCGCGCATCTAAGCAGGCCCTGCCGGCGCAGGTGAAGTCCGGGGCTCCGAGGGTTGGGCCTGCTGCTACGTCTGGTCCGACGGTCAAGCCGCAGGCTTCTGTCCAGCCGAGGCAGGTCGCATATCAATCGGGGTCTAAGCCGTCCGACTTCCTGGATAGTTGGTCTGCTTTGGCGGTGATTTTCTGCCTAGGCGTGATCGGCGTATTGGTTTTCCGTAAACGCTGATCTTGCCCCCTTCCGGAACCGAATTCCCGTATGGGGCGCGGCTTTCTATGAGCGAGTTCGAATGGTCGGGTGCGCTGTGATTTCGTTGGTGTGCCCGATCGGCAGATTTCTCCCAACATAGCCCAAGCGAGGCCAAATGTCAGATGACAGAGTGACACGCTGACGGTCATCTTTGTCCTGTAGTCATAACTCGTTAAAAGAAAAGGGGGTCGGTTGCCCGACCCCCTGCGCATTCCTTGTCAGTTCCTGGCTGACAAATAGAGGGGTCTGTCAGCCTTGCCGGGTGTTTTTTCGATGGTCGAGACCAAGATGCCCCTTTTCACCAGATCTTCCAGCAGGGCTTGGACCTCGGCCGCGGTCCCTTGTCCCGGGATGATGCTCCGGCGTTGGGCGTCCCGGACTGTGAAGCCTCTAGGGTTGGCCTCGACTAGGGTAGCGACCACGGCCCTTACTTGGGTGTCCACCTCGACCTGCTGCTTCTCGATGAGGGGTTGGCGCTGACGAATGAACCAGTCCATGATCTGCATGGCCTCTAAGACCCTGGCTGCCTCGACCGGCATTTCGTGGGCTTTGCCTCCGTGCAGGCCGGCATGCAGGACGATGGAGATACGTCGAATCTGCTCCCCGTCGCGGCTGCGGATGGACCAGCCTTCGGTGTTGCCGTCACGATAGGCCTGAACCGTTGCCCGATCTCGTTCAATCAGCAGATGCAGCGCTTCTACGGTGAAGTAGGCCGTCGCCGGTTCGTCCCGTTCGTAATAGGTCTGCATCAGGTCCATCATCAGGGTGTCGTATTTGCGCTGCAGTTCAGGGGGCACGTCCTTCAGCTCGTCAGGCATGGCCGGCTTTGAGTCCGTGAAGGCCACCAAGGTTCGGCACATATAACCGCTGTCCAGAAGGGCTTTGTTGCCCATGACTTCATTGACCAAGTCCGGTTGAACCAAATGAAGCAGGCTGGCGGTAAGCCGGTTGACCGTCACTTGGTCGACCCCATTCCCGGTGCCACGTCGCGATAGGCTGACCGATTCGGCGCTCCAGATCTTGATGAGAAGCGCGTCGTCAGGCCCGTCTTTCTGGTGGCGCCCCTGTAGGTTCTTGATGGGGGTTCGTGCGTCTGAGGAGAAGATCATGCACCTGCCTTTGCTGCCAGCCATGAGCCTGGCCAATGCGCTGGAGGTGAAGTCCTCGGCCACAAGGTTGGGCCATTGGAAGGAGTCCTCGATAGCCTCTAGCCGCGCATGGAGCGCGCTGATTCTAGCGTCGAGTTCATCGGGCTCGGCTTGAGCCCCCGCTTCCATCCCTTTCAGCCGGCGGCGAACCTCATCGTTTCGTATGGCCATCTCCGCGACTAGCCGGTCTTTCTCGGCCAGCATATCCGGCTTGGTCTTTTTCTTGAACGTCTCCTGCAGCTCACGTTCCCGCCGGTAGACCACGTCCATGAAGAACTTGGCCGTTCGGCTTTTGCCTGAACCGCTGATCGCGGAGACGAGGATGAAGAGGCAGGCCGGAGTCCTCAGGCTATCCGACGGCTTGACCCCGACCTGAAGGCCTGGGGCGGTTGCCAGTGCGGTAACACCGAGGGCTATGATGCCCGAAAGGTCATGACCGCCGCCGACGGCGTGCTTCGCCGCCTCCGCCATGTCCCGAAGGACAGGAGGGAGGACGTGAGAAGGGAACGGACCGGCGGGGGTGGGGGAAGCGTCGTCTCTATTAAGCATGACCCACCTCCTTGAGTTTCGAGATGATCGCCCTCATGCCAGTCTGGCTGGCAACCAGGTCATTCAGGTCCTTGTGCCCTGGCAGGACGTCCTCGGCTGCAAGGACGACCACTGACCTAGCTAGCCCAAACAGGCTCTTGGTCCAGGCATCCGCAGCCTTCTTGCCTGCGGAGTCTGAATGGGCCCAGATCACCACATCTTTGCCCTCCAGCGGGCTGAATACGGCCTTAGAGGGGTGCATGGATGCCCCGAGCAGGCCGATGGCGCTATGGTCCTCCGGGGTAGCCATGCCGGCGATTACGGCATGGGCGGCGATTAGGTCGGGCGCCCCCTCGGTTATATGCACCACCTTGGCGAGGTAGCACTCGGGTAAGCCGACCGGTAGGGAGGCCTTGGAATGGCGCATGGTGTGGGACTTAGACTTTCCCCACCAGAGGTGACCACTTAGGCGCCTAGCTTGGATGTTCAGGCCACTCGAGTCGTGGACGACCCAGGCGGCATAGCCCTCGTGGCTTCCGAACCCGAGCAAGCCACGGCGGTAGGCCAAGGCCACCCCCTCTTGCGGGATTTTCCGAAGTTCAGCCAGCTGCCTAATCCGCTCGTTGATGCCTATATGGCTGAACTGGAATGTGGGCTTCCGGGTGTCGTCGCGCAGGGCCTCCTTGGACTTTCGCACGATGTGGGCCGTGAAATCATCCACGATCTCGTTAGGGGTCAGGGTCAGGATGCGGAGGGCAGCCTTTCGACTGCAGCCTTTGACCATGGCGTAGAGATCGACGGAGTCGCCTCCGCCGCAGCCAGCGTGACACTTCCACAGGAGGCGGGAACGGTCTCGGCTCTCGAAAATCGAAAGCGAGGCATTCTTGTCCTCGTGGCATGGGCACTTGAGCATGCCGACCTTAACAGTCCCCTCGAGGTTCAGGTGGCTCCAGATGAACTCGAGGGAGGGGAGGGGCTTATTGCCTTGGGTGTTATCCATGGCTTAGGCGTCCTCCTTGTTGAGACGGCCCATCTTCTCGATGAACGCCATCAGGCTGTCGTACCTGATCAGACGGACGCCTTTCTTCGCGCCGCGTTCGCGGAGGCTGATCGAGTCGACTTTGCCTTCGCGGACTAGCTTCGCGAGGAACGAGCGGCCCAGACCGGTGATGTTGCAGTGTTGCCCAGGCTTAGGGAGCCGCACCCACTCGGGGCGGTTCACCTGGGAGTTCTTGTTGCCACCGTTGTTGTCGGCGGTGGCTCCGATTGATGCCATATTCATAGCATCAGGCAAAGTATCGCTGAAGCCCTCTCCCGGAACAACCGAGCCCCACACAGAACCTCAGAGGGGGTTTTATGTGGCAGCGGAATTCGCTAACGCAAAGTGCTGAAAATCATACTGATAGGAATCTGCAGGCTTGAGCCTAGTCGGCGAATTCCTTCCTCCCAATTTCGTTCCGGCATGCTGGTCCGGGCGTCCTTAAAAAGGGTCGCAAACACCCTCGAGGCGTAGGGAGTGCGGTGCGCCGAGTACTTCTCCAGCTCCTTCATGAATGCCAGTGAGTGGGCCATGTTCATCTTTCCGCGGCCTTTGCTGAATCTCCAGAACTTAAGGTTGAGCAGCACGGTTTGATTACGCCCTCCATCATCTGATTGGAGCATCTGATCGGCCCGTGCTTTTACTGCTTCGATGATGTCCTGCGTAGTCACTGCAGGGAATGAATGTTCGCTGAAGGTGATGCGAAGCTCGCGCTTACCGTTGTCGGACCATGAATGTTTCTGCTCCTCGACTTGGCCAGGAATCACTTCGTTGACGCTTACTGAGATGTCCGTTTCGCCTATCGTGATCGGATGGAAGCGAGCTAACTGATCGCGACATAGCACTGAATGTGGCGGTTCATCGGACGCCCCCATCGCCTTGCATACCATCAGCAAGTAGAGCATCTGGGCGGTGAACTGCCGGCGGTCCGCTGCGCTGCCCGTACGAGAGAGGGCTAGGTCGAGATCTTGCTCGGCCAGGCGCGATAGCAGGGCGTCGGCCTTCTCGGTCATGCCTGCTGATCGCAGTAACTGGAGGGCGGTGATAAATGCCTCCCGGATGAATTCGTAGTCCCTGACGCGAATGAACTCTTGGACATTCTCGATCCATAGGAAGTCGCGCTCCAGCTCGTCAGTCGGACTGCCCAAGGCTGACAACTCCGTGACATTCACCGGAGCCCTCAAATTGTCGATTAGGGGGCCATTATTGGCCTCTTTCGTGGGTTCTTCCTGCGGGGCGTCAGGGGTTGTCATGCTGTCAGCCTGTCAGGCGGTATATTCGCGTTTCGATAGTTCGACGATTTTCTCGAGCAATGGCCTGAATGTCTCGGCGATATCAGTATTCATGGTTGGTTCGCAGATGCTCTTGCTGAGTGCAACTTTTCGGTCGTCGCGAACATAGCGCATTTTCCCTCCCGGCTGGCTTTCTTGGAAAAACTGGGACAAACTTTCATTTCTTAGAGCTTCAGGGCTAAAAAGATTCTCGATCCCCTTGCTTACCGGAGAATCAGATCTTTGGGGTATCTTAAGTATTGAGATAGCCCCTTCTGACTCTCTGCAGGTTGCGTCACAATCGTACACTAAGATTAGTTTACCGTTAAGCATATGCATCTTTTGTCTTAGCGAGTCTCCTAGCCGGTTGAGGTTGGGTGCGCCCCCGTTTATATTGCCTTTGGTGTCGTCGCTGATCGGGGCGATAGTTACTTTTTCAAAGTAGGAGTCCATACCTAGTGCCTTTATGGCTGCTGAGATGTATCTGTGGTCCGTTGGGCCCTCTAAGAATACATATGTTTTCAGTCTATCCCGGTTGTTCTCGATGATTTTGGATAGAGCCTCGGTTCTTGCAATCTGACGTATCAACTCATCCATTTCATTGTACTCTTTTGCCTTTATGAGGTTCCCCTCGGGGAGGTTGACGATTTGAATGTTCTCGTGGCCAAAAGTTCTCTCGAGGGCATCCAGGAATACGGGTGAATGTGCGCTGAGGATAAACTGAATATTTGGGAATAGTTTTAAGAGTTTAGGCAAGGCATCGCTGATTAGGTGGAGGTGCAGGTGTGCATCGACCTCGTCGATTATGCATATCCCTTTTGCCTCTTCGGGTTTAACTCCTTCCGCTGCATGATCTGCGTGCATCAAAATGGACAGGAAGATGCCGAGTAGTGAGGCTTGGCCTGTGGATAGCGCCTCCATGGGGAGAGCGAAGTTTTCCCTGGCAGGGTCGAGGTAGCCAATTTTCTGTTCGGAATGTCTGCCCAGCCAAACAAAACTAGTCTTATCCGAATTCAGCACCGCCCTGAGGATTGATACGGCCTTTGTAAGAACTTTAGATTCCTCAATTGCTTTGTTTGCTTCGGGTGCGTTCAACTGAACTGTGCCGTTGGGGGCGATGACGGTGAATATGTGGGCCCTTGAGTCGATTAGTACTGCCAGCAGCCATTGTTTTAGGTCCGTCAAGGCCGAGTCTAATATCATTTTCCTCGGATTTTTGTTTTGAATACGCGCCCCTAGTTTAAACGCGGCAGAAGGAACGGCGCTATCATTTATCCAGGAGGGGGTTTCGCTTCGGCTGGACGGAAAGTAAACTGTCACATTATTTCCTAGGAATACTTCCGGTTTAACGCCTTCAGTGACGTGAAATTTCTTTAGGGCATTCTCACCGTTCAATTCAGCGTTTCCTCTTAGGTCTTTCGGGATTACTTCGAGGTGCTTATCTTTATCAATTACCCCTCCTTTTTCTATGAAGTAGCCAATAGTTCCGGTTTCATTTTTAAACGTGATTAAAGAGAGGGATCCGCTCGCGCCTGATCTAATCGTAGATGCTCCAACAAGCCTGAACCAGTTCCTGCCTTGGCCAACTACGTGTGTCGTAACATCGGGATATTTTAACGCAGTTGCTTCTATCAGGGCGTCCGCAATGGATGATAGTACGATTGTTTTTCCAACCCCGTTTCTTCCAACAAAGACAACAGGCTTTCTGTCCCCCGAGGCTTGAGGTGAAAAGTTTACCTCTAGTTTCTCGATCGGGCCAAGGTCCTGAAGGAATAGCTTGGTAATTTCCATTTTGGCTAAGTGGTCCGCAGTTTAATCTATCCCTAAGGTCCTGCCATGTTGTTTATCCGGGCCAAGTTCGCTTAGGTCAGTGGGCGGTTATTTAAACTATCCTAGCCCCTTAATACTATCCGCATACCCTCCTGTTCTTTGTTAGAGTTTTTGTTAGAGTTCCGCCTCCCGGATAAGACCAAAGGGACGATAACCCGTTCATGGTTATCGCCTTAGTTCCAGCTGGCGGAGAGGGAGGGATTCGAACCCTCGGTACCTTGCGGTACACTGCATTTCCAATGCAGCGCGATCGACCACTCTGCCACCTCTCCTTTGTTACCAGCTAGAAGGTGCATCAAAGGGAGGGCGGGGGGTGGGTCAAGGGAGATTAAAGGGAGGGGTAGGGGCAGGGGTAGGGGTGGGGGTAGGCGTCGTTGATCGGTTGACCAGAGGGCCAGTTGGCCAGTCTGGAGGCCTAAGAATGGGTAGGGGCGCGACTGCGTCGCGTCCGTGGGCGGACGGACTTGGGGATACCCAAAAGCATGCCCGAATCAGGCGAGCTAAGAGGCGAACGGACGCGACGCAGTCGCGCCCCTAACTTGGTTCCTGAAAAGAGGAAAGCCGCCTAGCGGCGGCTTCCTGGTGGTATCATACGGAACCCAGAGGGTACTTTCAGATGCAGGTTTATGTAAGTGCTTTTCGGTGTCTCGGTCAAGCGGCGAGCGGACGCGACGTCGTCGCGTCCCTAACTTACTTCGCGACTACCTTCGCCCAGGAGTCCTTCAGGCCGACGGTGCGGTTGAAGACGGGCTTGCCGGGCTGGGAGTCCTTGGCGTCGGCGCAGAAGTAGCCGGTGCGTTCGAACTGCACGCGGGTGCTCGGCGCGAGGGCGAGGAGGGCGGGCTCGACGAAGCCACGGATGGTCTTGAGCGAGCCGGGGTTGAGGAGCGTGCGCCAGTCGGTGCCTTCGGGGATGTCGTTCAGGTCTTCGTGCGCGAAGAGGCGGTCGTAGAGGCGGACCTCGACGTCACCGGCGTGCTTTTCAGAAACCCAATGGATGGTGCCCTTGACCTTGCGGCCGTCCGGGGCGTCGCCGCCGCGGGTAGCGGGATCGTAGGTGCAGGTGACTTCGGTGACGTTGCCAGAAGCGTCCTTCTTGCAGCCGGTGCAGGTCACGAAGTAACCCCAGCGGAGGCGGACCTCCTGGCCGGGCGTGAGGCGGAAATACTTCTTCTCCGGGATCTCCATGAAGTCGGCGCGCTCGATGAGCAGCGTCTTGGAGAAGGGCACCTTGCGGGTGCCGGCGGAGGGATCCTCGGGATTGTTGACGGCGTCGAGCTCGTCGACCTGGCCTTCGGGGTAGTTCTCGATGACGAGGCGGACCGGATCCAGCACCGCCATGAAGCGGGACGAGGTCTTGTTGAGGTCGTCGCGGACGGCGTGCTCGAGCAGGGCGACGTCGGAGAGGGAATTATGCTTCGTGATGCCGATGGTCTCGCAGAACTTGCGGACCGCAGCGGGCGTGTAGCCGCGGCGGCGCATGCCGGAGATCGTGGGCATGCGGGGGTCGTCCCAGCCGGACACGCGCTTCTCCTGCACGAGTTCGAGCAGGCGGCGCTTGGACATGACGGTGTAGGTCAGGTTGAGGCGGGCGAACTCGATCTGCTGCGGCTTGGCGGGGGTGTCGAGCGTACGGAGGAGCCAGTCGTAGAAGGGGCGGTGCACCTCGAACTCCAGCGTGCAGATCGAGTGGGTGATGCCTTCATACGCGTCCTCGAGCGGGTGGGCGTAGTCATACATCGGGTAGACGCACCACTTGTCGCCGGTGTTGTGGTGATGGGCCTTGCGGATGCGGTAGATGACCGGATCGCGCATGTGCATGTTCGGCGACGCCATGTCGATCTTGGCGCGGAGTACCGCCTTGCCTTCGTCGAACTCGCCGCGGGTCATCTTCTCGAAGGCCGCGAGGTTCTCGTCGACGGACGCGTCGCGGGTCGGGCTCGGCTTGCCGGGGTGTTTCTCGTCGCCATGGAATTCGCGGATCTGGTCCTGCGAGAGGAAGCAGACGTAGGCCTTGCCGAGCTTGATCAGCTTGATGGCGTCGGCATGCATGCGCTCGAAGTAGTTCGACGCCTGGTAGTAGTGCTCGTTCCACTCGAAGCCCAGCCAGCGGACGTCCTCCTTGATCGAGTCGACGTATTCGACCTCTTCCTTGGTCGGATTCGTGTCGTCCATGCGCAGGTGGCAGCGGCCCTTGAATTCGAGGGCGAGGCCGAAGTTCAGGCAGATCGACTTCGCGTGCCCGACGTGCAGGTAGCCATTTGGCTCCGGCGGGAAGCGGGTGGCGATGGACGCGTGCTTACCCGCGGCCAGGTCGGCGTCGATGATCTGCTGGATGAAGTGGCGGTGGGCCGCCGGCGCAGGGGTTTCGGAGGACATGACGGAAATCTTAAGAGGGGTGCAAAGGTGCGAATCGGCGCGAACGCCTGTGCAAAAGTGCAAAGGTGATGATCAGGCAGCGAAGGCCTTCAGGCGGGCGAGGGTGGTGTCGCGGCCGAGGACGCGGAGGACGCCGAGCAGGTGGGCGCCGCCGCCCTGGCCGGAGGTCGCGAAGCGGGCCGGCGCGAAGTAGTCGGTGGGCTTGCGCTCGTTCGCGGCGCCGACGGCGGCGAAGGCGGCCTCGAGGGCCGGCTCGTTCCAGGCGGCGGCTTCGAGGGCGGGCAGCAGCTCGCGGACGCGGGCGACCGGGTCGCCGCCCTTCTTGGTGAGGTTGGCCTTGGCGCCTTCGTCCTTCTTGAAATCAGCGGTGAAGAAGAAGCCCATGAACTCCGGCAGGTGTTCGAGCGAGATCACCTTCTCCTGGACGATGCCCAGGACCTCGGCGAGGCGGGCGTCGGAGACCGAAGCGTCGACGACCTTGGTCTCGAGCAGGATCGGGCGGGCGAGCGCGGCGAACTCGGCGGCGGGCAGGTTGCGGAGCGTCTGCGCGTTGACGTGCGACATCTTGCGCTCGTCGAAGCGGGCGTTGGACTGGTGGACCGCGGAGATCTCGAACTGCTTGATGATCTCTTCGATCGGCAGCACTTCCTTGCCGTCGGCGGGCGTCCAGCCGAGCAGGCAGAGGTAGTTGCGGACGGCGGAGGGGAGGTAGCGGCGCTGCTGGTATTCCTCGATGAGGGCGCCCTTGTCGCGCTTGGACATCTTGCCCGGGCCGTCGGTCTTGAGGATGAGCGGGATGTGGGCGTACTTCGGCGGTTCGACGCCGAAGGCCTTGAAGAGCTCGAGGTGCTTCGAGGTGTTGGAGAGGTGGTCCTCGCCGCGGATCACGTGCGTGATCTTCATCTCGATGTCGTCGACGACGTTCACGAAGTGGAAGACCGGTTCGCCGTTGGAGCGGAAGATCACGAAGTCGCGGTCCTCGACGCGGGCGACCTGACCGCGGACCATGTCGTGCAGCACCATCGGGGCGGCGTCGACCTTCTCGTAATCCTTCTTCAGGTGTTCGTCGTAGGCCGCGGTGCGGGCGCCTTCGAGGCGGAGCCACCAGGCGCCGTCCTTCTCGTAGGCGCGGCCCTTGGCGGCGAGCTCCTGGAGCTTCGCCTTGTAGAGTTCGGTGCGCTGAGACTGGAAGTAGGGGCCGTAGTCGCCGCCGACCTCGGGGCCTTCGTCCCAGTCCATGCCCAGCCAGCGCATCGAGTCGAAGATCACCTTCAGGAAGGCGTCGGAATTACGCTCCTTGTCCGTGTCTTCGATGCGGAGGATGAACTTGCCGCCCGTGTGGCGGGCGTAGAGCCAGTTGAACAGGGCCGTGCGGGCGCTTCCGATGTGGAAGAAGCCGGTGGGGCTGGGAGCGAAGCGGACGCGGACCTGGGACATTTTGATAGGGAAAGGGGTAGGGGTTGGGGGAGGGGGTGGTAAAGCCGGAATCGGGGCCAAATAAAGAACCCCTCGGGAGGAGGCCTCCGGAGGGGTTCCAGTGGGCCTTAAGACTCCCTTACTTGGCTTGGGCGGGGGCCGGGACGACGTCCTGGATCAGGCCGATGCCGGTGAAGTAGGCGTTGCGCTGGGAGACGCGCTGGACGAACAGGCGACCTTCTTCGGCGTTGGTCTTGTCGGCCGGCAGGTCTTTCTTGGCCGGACGGATGAAGACGTAGTCGCCGTTGGCGACGCGGATGGCGGAAGTCAGCTTGCCCACGCCGGCGGCCTCGATGAGGAGTCCGGTGTTTTCGTTGGCGCCGTTGAGGGCCTCGGGGACGGAGTAGACCGTGAAGGCGGCGGGCGAGGTGAGCGTGAGCTTCTGGGCCTTGGCGCTATCGGTGAAGGTCTTGCCGGCGGCGATGTCGGCCTGGAGGGCCTTGCCGACCTTGGCGACTTCCTCGGCGAGGAGACGGTTGAGCTGGGACTTCTTCCAGTTCTCGACCGCCTTGGTCTTGGCTTCGTCGTAGGTCGGAAGGCGATCGGGCGTGCGCTTGTTGAGGAAGATGAAGGTGGCGCCTTCTTCGGAGCGGTAGACTTCGGTCCGCCATTCCTTCTCGGTGAGGTCGCCGGCGACGCGCAGGGCTTCGGAGGGGATCTTGGCGACGGCAGGAGGATTGATGACCTCGAAGGACGGGATCACGGTGACCTTGGCGTTCTTGGCCTTGATCCAGGCGGCCAGTTCCTTGCTGTCGGCCTTGGCGGTATCGATGGCGAATTTCTCGGCGAGCTCGTCGGAGATCTGGCCGGCGAGGTTGGTGATGGCGCGGTCGGCGCGGACGAGCTTCTCGAGCTCCGCGCGCTTGGCGAGGGCCTGTTCCTTGACCTTGCCGGTCTCGAACTTGAACTTCTCGGCCTGATTGTAGCCCATGTTGATGATCTCGTCGTCGCTCACCGGGGCGGTGTCGGCGGCGGAGGGGGCGATGGTGACGGCCGTGACGGCGACCTGCGCGGGCAGGCGGTAGTTCTCGATGTTGGCGGCGAAGGCTTCCTTCACCTTGGCTTCGTCGACCTTGACCTCGGGCTTGAAGCCGGCGGCGGCGAAGGTGGCGACGTCGACGGTCCACTGGGTGCGTTCGCGGTCGAGGATGCGCTTGATCTGGCTGGCGGTGGCGTGGCCGGAGCCCGCGAGGGTGCTGATCGCCTTCTGGATGCGCCAGGTGTCCTTGATGTAGGTCTCGAAGCGGGCGCGGGTCTCGAGGTCGGAGACGTTCAGCTGCTTGGCGGCGAACTCGAGGAATTTGTTGAGGCCGTCGGCGCTCTTGCCGTCGGGGGCGGTGGTCATCTCGCGGGCGATGCGGCGGATCTCGACGTCGGAGGGCGCGGGGATACCGAGGGAGTCGGCGAGGCTGAGTTCGGCGACGCGCTGGACGAGGCCGTTGTTGTCCATGCGCTGGCCGGTCATCTGGGCGAAGAAGGTCGCGTCACGGAAGCGGGCGCGGACGGCGGGGTCGTTCAGGTCGACGCCCTGGTACATGTAGGCGCCGGAGCTAAGGGCGCCGCGGCCGGCGAACCCGTAGAAGACGAAGGAGACCACGATGATCACCAGCAGGAAGCCGAAGATGATGCGGTTGTGCTTGCCGGTGGCGTTCTGGAGCCAGGTAATCATTCGGGCAACCTACCCCAGTCATTCGGCGGGTGTCAACCCGTCCAAGCCCCTCCCGTGCTTGCTTCCGGCAGGGTTATTAACATCCCTTTGGGTCGTGCCTAAGCCCCTCCAATGCATCGTCGCCGTGGCCCGTAACGGGGTCATCGGCAAGGCGGGCAAGCTCCCCTGGCACATCCCCGAGGACCTGGCGTGGTTCATGGACCAGACCCAGGGGGGTGTCATGATCGAGGGGCCGGCCTGCTATGCCGAGCTGGGCAAGGCCCTCCCAGGCCGCGGGACGGTCGTCGTCTCCCGCGATCCGGCGAAGTCTTTCCCCGGTGCCGAGCAGGCGACGTCCCTGGCCGAGGCCATCGTCATTGCCGACCGCATGGACCAGTGGCCGGGGCCGACCTGGATCACCGGCGGCGAACGGATCTACGCTGAAGGGATGCCGCTCTGCGAACGCCTCCTCATCACGCGCATCGACCGCGACTTCGAAGGCGACCGTTTCTTTCCGGCCGATTGGCACAAGGTTTTCACGAAGCTCGTGTCGTCGAAGAAGGGCGAGTATCAGGGGCTGGGGTATGCGTTTGAAATCTGGGAGCGGTAGGGGCGCGACTGCGTCGCGTCCGTTCGCATAACCAAATTCGACAAATCGGGCAGGGTGGTTGGGTCCTCTGAAGTCTATCCGCCTACGGACGCCACGCAGTGGCGCCCCTACCCGATACCCCTATGTCGTGACGCGGTCCCGACCCTACCCCTTATCCCCGTGCCAGCGAAACCCGTGTCCCCTCGCGACTATGCGTGATTTGGCTCCCATGAGCCGCCAAATCACGCATAGTCGCGTCATGCTGCTACCCCTGCTCCTGCTGGCTGCGATTCCGCCGACCATCTCCGAAGAGTCGAAGGTCCCTCCGTATACCTTGCCCGATCCGCTGGTGTGCGCCGATGGCCGGAAGGTCACCGATGCGAAGATGTGGAACGAGGTCCGCCGGCCGGAAGTCTTCCGCCTCGTCGAGGAGAACATGTTCGGACGCACGCCGGATACCTCGAAGCGGCAGGCCGAGGCCGTGGTCGAAGTCCGCGAGCAATCCAAGGACGCCTTTGGCGGCAAGGCCACGCGCACCCAATTCAAGGTCTGGCCGATCGGCAAGAAAGGCCCGTCGTTCGACATGCTTCTCTACGTGCCCAACGCGGCCAAGCGTCCCGCGCCGGTCTTCGTCGGGCTCAACTTCGGCAGCAACCACACCACCACCGAAGATCCGGCGGTCTTCGTCGCCTCGAGCTGGGTCTCGAAGCAGTGGGCCCTCAAAGGCACCACGAAGGCCGATCCGGCCTTGCGCGGCGGCCAGGCCCGCCGCTGGGAATTCGAGACGCTCATCGACCGCGGCTACGCCTCGGCCACGGCCTATTATGGTGATTTCGAACCTGACCATCCCGAGGGCTGGAAGGACGGCTTCCGCGCGGCGCTCTCGCCCGACGGCGTGAACACGAAATGGCAGGACGGCGACTGGGCCGCGATCGGGTGCTGGTCCTGGGGTCTGTCGCGCATGCTCGACGTCCTCGAAAAAGTGCCGTCCGTCGACGCCAAGCGCGCCGTCGTGCATGGCCATTCCCGTCTCGGCAAAGCCTCGCTCTGGGCCGGTGCGCAGGACCAGCGCTTCGCCATGGTCATCTCGAACGATTCGGGTTGCGGTGGCGCCGCGCTGAACAAGCGCATCTTCGGCGAGACCGTCGGCGTCATCACCGGCCACTATCCCGGCCGTGGCTTCCCGCATTGGTTCACGGCGCGATTCGAGACCTTCTCCGAGAAGGAGGACAAGCTTCCGCTCGATGCGCATTACCTGCTCGCGCTCGCCGCGCCGCGTCCGCTCTACGTCGCCAGCGCCTCGGAAGACAGCTGGGCCGATCCGCTCGGGGAGTTCCTCGGCGCCGTGCACACCGATCCCGTCTATCACGTGTTCGGACTCCCTGGACTCGGCACCAAGGAACAGCCGCCCCTCAGCAAGCCCGTCGGCCAGACCATCGGGTATCATCTCCGCCCCGGTAAGCACGATATCCTGCTCGAGGACTGGAAGTACTACGCCGACTTCGCCGATCGCGTCATGCCCGCCAAGTGAGGCGGGGCGGGGAAGGGTTGACTCCCGCAGGCCTCCGCGGCTTCATCGGGGTCAGGTACCCGTATTTCAATGGATAGAATTCTGGCCTCCGAAGCCGGCGATTTGGGTTCGAATCCCAACGGGTGCACCACTTTGAGGCGAGCGTAGCTCGCGAGGTAGAAGGGCAGGGGTAGGGATGCGATTGCCATCGCATCCGTTCGACTCCGAAGCCGGAAGTCGTCGGCCCTTGGCTGGCCTCGTTTGATGTCTTGGCGTGCCGGTTCAAACGGACGTGATGGCAATCACGTCCCTACCTTTCAGGCCCCCTCTTCCTGCCCGCCCGTCACCTGGTTGCCGATGGCGATGAACCTCGGCTATCAAAGGCGCGTGCCGCCTGCCGAAAAGCTTCGGCATACTGATCTACCAATGCGCCCGCGTCCGGATGGTTGAAGTTGGGCAAACGAAGAAGGTTGCGGTTCATGCGTTCGGTGAAGGGGAGTGAGATGTCGTCGGATGCGGGCAGTCTGACCGTCTCGGGATATCTGCCGGCGGCGCGCCAATGTCCTTCGGTGAAATAAGGTTGCTGATGGAGCAGCGGGTAGCGCGGCAGGCCCGCGCGGCAACCCGCGTGTTGCAGCCATTCGACCAAGGCACCCATGTCTATGTGCTCCATCCGATGACGGATGATGAATTCAAACCACACGCGCTCCGCCCCCTCCTGCGGCAGGAAGCATTCGAACCCAAGATTTTCTAGGGTCGCGGCTAGCCGCGTATGGTGATGATTCCTGACGGAATTCGTCTCCGGAAGCCGAGCCAGCATCGATCTTCCTAACGCGGCGGACATCGGCGCGATCCGCGTCTTGATCCCGAAGCTAGTCGCGGCGAATCGTCGGTCCGCATTGGGCATGCGTATGATGCGCGTGATGTCCCCCAGGCGAAGCGCGCGGTCGTAGACCGCATCATCATCCGTCAGTAATACGCCGCCTTCTCCCGCCGGCACGAGCTTGTCCCCTTGCAGGCTGAAGACCGAGACTTCGCCCAGGCGACCGCACGGCACGCCATCCCGGGAGGCGCCATGGGCATGCGATGCGTCCTCGATGATACGCAGGTCATGCGCCTTCGCGAGGGCCGTCAGTTCCGCCGCTTTGCACGGCAGACCCCAGAGATGGACGATCACGATCGCCTTGGTGCGTGGGGTGATCCGTCGCGCGGCATCCGCCGGATCCAGACCCAACGTCTCCGGCTCGCTCTCGCAGAACACGGGTACCAGCCCGCACCAGATCATGGGCAGCACGGAAGCCCAGAATGTCGCGCTAGGCACCAGCACCTCATCGCCCGGTCGTAGGTCGAGCGAATGAAAAGCAGCCATCAATGCGGTCGTTCCGTTGCAATGCGCCAGGGCATGCCGCCGCCCGGTGAGGGCGCGGAAATCATCCTCCAGCTCCCGTATCACCGGGTGCGTGCTCACGTTGCCGTCACGCATCACCCGCAAGACGGCTTGCTCGTCCTCTGGACGAAAGACAGGCCATTTCAG
>OFRH01000035.1_pt1 | contig 23310 bp, 25 predicted proteins | sample 1543111 | NCBI WGS metagenome assembly OFRH01 (sample SAMN07774220, study PRJEB24372) | wastewater metagenome | isolation source: Exp Tend NO 100WW | collected 2016-02
TCGGCGCTTCGCTCGCCGTCTTGGGTCGAGAGGTCTCGATCCCGGAGATGCAGAAGCTGCAGGCGGAACAGGCCGCGCAAGGCGCTCCGCTCGACCTCGAGGTCTTCGTCCACGGCGCCCTCTGCGTCGCCTACTCGGGCCAGTGTCTCACCAGCGAATCCCTCGGCGGCCGTTCGGCCAACCGCGGCGAATGCGCCCAAGCCTGCCGCCTGCCCTATGAACTCGTGGTCGACGGCGTGGTCCGCGACCTCGGCGACAAGGCCTACCTGCTTTCCCCGCAGGACCTCGCGGGCATCGAAGTGGTGCCCGACCTGATCCGTGCCGGCATCCGCTCGCTGAAGATCGAAGGCCGCCTGAAGTCCCCGGAATACGTCGCCGCCATCACGAAGGCCTACCGCCGTTCGGTCGACGCCGCGTGGGAAGCTTTCTCCCAGGGCGCCGACGCCGACCGCGCCGCGCTCCAGGTCCGTCAGGAAGAAGACTACGCGATGCAGATGACGTTCTCGCGCGGCTTGCACACCGGCTGGCTCCGCGGCATCGACAACCAGCAGCTCGTCCACGCCCGCTTCGGCAAGAAGCGCGGCGCCTACCTCGGTACGGTCGTCGACGTCGGCACGAACGGCGTGACGATGCGCCTCGAAGGCCCGCTCAAGCCAGGCGACGGCGTGGTCTTCGACCAAGGCAAGCCGGCCGAGCGCGAGCAGGGCGGCTTCGTCCATGGTCTCGAGCCCGCCCGCGGCGGCCTGACGTTCATCCGCTTCGGGCGCGAGGACGTGGACTGGTCGCAGGTGAAGCCCGGCGCCATCCTCTGGAAGACCAAGGACCAGGAACTCGACAAGCGTCTCCATGACTCCTGGGACCGCGAGAAGGCGAACTACCGCCGCCCGCTGCACGCCAAGGTGATCGGTCGTCTCGGCCAGCCCTTGCGCGTCGAGTTCAACGACGGCGAAGGACATGTCGTCGCCGGCGAGACCGCGATGCCCTGCGCCGCGGCCGAGAAGCGTCCGATGGACGTCACCACGCTCCGCGACCAGCTCGGCCGCCTGGGCGACACGGGTTTCGAGATGGGCGAGCTGCAGGCCGACCTCGAAGGCGCCCTCATCGTCCCCGTCAGCGAACTGAACCGCCTCCGCCGCGACCTCGCCGAACAGATCGCCAAGCTCCGCAGCCAGCCGCTCCGCTGGACGCTCCTGCCCTACGAAGAGGAGGCCACCAAGGTCGCGCCCTTCGAGCCCAAGCGCCCCGGCGAAGCGGAGATCGTCGTCGTCATCCGCGAACCCGAGCAGCTGGACCCCGCCCTCGCGAGCGGCGCCCGCGTCATCTACGCCGAATACGAAGACCCCAAGAAGTTCCGTGCGGCCGTCGCGCGTGTCCGGGCCTATGAGCAGGAAGCCGGTCGCAAGGTCGAGTTCTGGGCCATGGGCCCGCGTATCCACAAGCAGGGCGAGGATCGCATCAGCGAGATCGTCCTCTCCTGCGAGGCCGACGGCTACCTGGTGCGCAACCACGAGGACCTCCGCGCCTTCAAGGGCAAGCGCCTCCGCGCCGACTTCTCCCTCAACGTCGCGAACGGGCTCACCGCCGAGTGGCTCATGCGCGAGCATGCCCTCGAGGGTCTCACGGTCTCCTATGACCTCAACTCCGAGCAGGTCACGGCCTTGTTCCAGTCCGCTCCGCCGGAATGGTTCGAGGTCACGGTCCATCAGCACATGCCGATGTTCCATATGGAGCACTGCGTGTTCTGCACCTTCCTCTCCAAGGGCAAGGACTACCGCGACTGCGGCCGCCCGTGCGAGAAGCACCGCGTCAAGCTGCGCGACCGCGTCGGGGCCGAGCACATCCTCAAGGCCGACGCCGGCTGCCGGAACACGCTCTTCAATTCCCGCGCCCAGACCGGCGCCGAATACGTCACCCAGCTCCTGGCCCTCGGCGTCCGCCGTTTCCGCGTCGAGTTCGTCGACGAGGATGCTTCCACCGTCACGCGCACGCTCGAGAAGTACCAGGCCCTGCTGAAGGGCGACATCGACGGCACCGCCCTCTGGAACGACCTCAAGGTCCTGAACCAGCTCGGCGTGACGCGCGGCACGATGAGGGTTAGGCTCTAGGCGGTTGGCGTTTGACCGAGGCGAAGGGAACTCCAGCGTGACGGCATGAACCGCCGCTCGTTCCTCTCCCTCGCCGCCGCCCTGCCGGCCCTTTCCGCCCTCGGCCAGACCGCCGGCGGTACCGACTTCGCCAAACTGCCCGTCGGCGGCATGGACAAGAAGCTGGCCCCGGCGTTCGCCGCCGCCGGCTACGGCTACCTGGAGCTGTTCATCACCGCGGAGATCGTCCCGGGCAAGGAGGACGATGTCTTCGCCAAGAACCTCGCGGCCCTCAAGGCGTTGCCGCTCCCGACGACTTTCCTGAACGGCTTCATCACCGGCGACATCCCGATGGTCGGGCCGGACGCCCAGCCTGACAAGGTCGAGAAGTGGGTTCGCACGGCTTTCCCGCGCGCCCGTCAGCTCGGCGTCGGCGTCGTGACCGTCGGTTCCGGCGGCTCCCGTCGCTGTCCGAAAGGTTTCGAGCCCGCCAAGGCTCGTGAGCAGTTCTCCAAGGTCCTCGGTCGCATCGCCCCGATCGCGCGAGACAACGGCATCCGCCTGACCATCGAGAACCTCAACACCGCGGAGACCAATCTCTGCACGAGCATCGCCGAATCCGTCGAGGTCATCACCGCCGCCGGCCCGGACGTCTTCCTGACGGCCGACCTGTACCACATGATGCGCGACAACGATCCGGCCGAGGAGCTCCGCAAGGCCCAGGGTCGGCTCATCCACTGCCACGTGGCCGAGAAGGAAGTACGTTCTGCTCCCGGCACCAAGGGCGACGACTTCCGTCCGCACCTGCGCGTCCTGCGCGAGATGGGCTACGCCGGCGCCTTCAGCTTCGAATGCGGCTGGGCCAAGTCGGTCTCGCCGGACAAGGCCATCGCCGCGTTCCGCCAGCAGCTGGCCACGCTCTGATCACTCCTCGCCGCGGAGGCGGGGGAGCAGGCCGGTGATGCGACGCGAGTCCGAGGCGTTGCGCACGGCCATGGCGTAGGCGGTCGGGTCGCCGACGAGGATGACCTGCTTGCGGCCGCGCGTCACGGCGGTGTAGACGAGATTGCGCGCCAGCATGATGCTGTGCTGGCGGAGCAGGGGGACGACGACGGCGGGGAACTCCGAGCCCTGGGATTTGTGGATACTGACCGCGTAGGCCAGGTGCAGGTCGCCCTGTTCGCCGCGCTCGAGCTCCACGCGCGCGCCGTCGAAATCGATCAGCAGCGTGCCTTCCTCGTTCTGGCCGAGCACCACGCCGAAGTCGCCGTTGAAGACGTTCTTGTCGTAGTTGTTGCGGGTCTGGATGACCTTGTCGCCCGGCTGGATGCGGCCGGGGCGGGCGTCGGCCCCGCGCAGGCGCCCTTGCAACGCCTGGTTGAAGGCCTGGATGCCGCCGGTGCCCTTGTGCATCGGCGCGAGCACCTGGATGTCGCGCAGCGGGTCGAAGCGCAGCGCCTTCGGGAGGATGTCGCAGCAGAGCTTCGTGACCATCGCCACGCAGGCTTCCGGGTCGTCGACGCGCACGAAGTGGATGTCCTGGGCGAAGTCCAGCTTCGCGGGATCCTCGACCGGCGTGGGCGGCGTGGTGTCGGCGTGCAGGATGCCGTGGGCGACCGTGACGATGCCGCTGCGGGCGCCTTGGCGGAAGACCGTGTCGAGGCGCGTGACCGCGGCGGCGCCGGAGTCGATGAGGTCGCCGAGCACGTTGCCGGCGCCGACGGAAGGGAGCTGGTTGACGTCGCCGACGAGGAGCACGTGGGCCGTGCCGGGGACGGCGCGCAGCAGCGCCGCGGCGAGCTTGGTGTCCAGCATCGACGATTCGTCGATGATGACGAAGTCCGTCGCCAGCGGGTTCTCGGCGTTGGCGGTGAAGCCGCCTTCGAGCGGGTCGAACTTCAGCAGGCGGTGGATCGTCGAGGCCTGGACGCGCGTCGCCTCGGTCATGCGCTTCGCCGCGCGGCCGGTGGGTGCGCCGAGGGCCATGCGCACGCGCTTGGCGCCGAGGATGTCGCAGAGCGCCTTGAGGATCGTCGTCTTGCCGGTGCCGGGGCCGCCGGTGAGGACGGTGACCTTGTTCTGCAGGGCCATCAGCACGCCGGCCGCCTGCGCGGGCGAGAAGGCGAACCCGGCGCGGGTCTGGGCCCATTCGACGGCCTTGTCGGCGACGATGGTCGGCAGGCCCGAGGGCGTGGCGAGGAAGCGCTGGATGGAGGCGGCGATGGATTTCTCGGCCTTCTCCTGCGGGCGGAGCTGCACGAGGCGCACGCCGCGCGTGGCCAGCACGCCGACGGCGTTCTCCTCCATCAGCTTGCGTAGGCGGTCGTGGACGATGGTCTTGTCGACCTCGAGCAGCGCGGTGGCTTTCTCGAGCAGGCCTTCGTCGGGGAACGCGCTGTGGCCTTCGCCTTCGAGTTCCTCGAGCGTATGCAGGATGCCCGCGTCGACGCGCTGCGGGCCGGCGGTGGGCAGGCCGAGATTGCGCGCGATCTTGTCGGCGGTCTTGAAGCCGACGCCTTCGACCTCGCGGCAGACGCGGTAAGGTTCGCTGGTCAGGACCTTCTTCGCATCCTGTCCGTAGGCCTTCACGATCCGGATGCAGAGGGCGTTGGTCACGCCGTAGGTCTGCAGGAAGACCATGACTTCGCGCAGGGCCTTCTGGTCGTCCCAGGCGGCCTTGATGGCCTTCGCGCGGCCGGGGCCGATGCCGTCGACCTCGCGGAGGCGGCCCGACTGGTTGGAGATGATGTCGAAGGTGCGGACGCCGAACTTCGCGACGATCTTGTCGGCGTAGGTCTTGCCGATGCCTTTGATGAGCCCGCTGCCGAGGTATTTGCGGATGCCGTGGACGGAAGACGGGAGGCGCGAGCTGAAGGTGCGCACGCGCAGCTGCGGGCCGTGCGAGGGGTGGCGTTCCCAGTGGCCGCTGACGTCGACGGTCTCGCCGCACTGCAAGCCCGTCATGTTGCCGAGGATGATGACCTTGTCGCCGGCTTCCGGCGCGAGCTCCGCGATCGTGAAATGCGTCTCCTCGTCGAGCCACAGGATGCGCTCGACCACGCCCGAAAGGGTGGTTTCGGGTCCGCGCGGCGGTTCGCGTGGCGGCGACATGCGATGAGCCAATCACCCCCGCGGGGCGGGAGCGAAACGAAAATCAGCCCAGACCGAAGAGCTCCCGGCCCAGTTCGGGCAGGCCGGCGTGGACGGTGTCCGGGGCGTAGGGGGCGAGTTCCTCCGCGGTATGGCTGCCGGTGGTGACGCAATGGATCGCGGCCAGCTTGCCGTTGCGGGCCGTCGAGATGTCGAACGGCGAGTCCCCGACCATGACCGTGGTCTCGGCGCGGGCCTTGAACGAGGACAGGACGAAATGGGTGAACTCCGGCTGCGGCTTGCGCCAAGGGTGGACGTTGGTGCCGAAGACCGCGTCGACGGCGTCCGCCAGCCCGAGGTGCTCCATGATCTTCTTGGAGTTGGCGTCGTCCTTGTTGGTGTAGACCGCGACCCGGACGCCCTTGGCCTTCAGGCCGACGAGGATCTCGCGGCAACCCGGGTAGGCGCGCAGGCCGTGGTACATCACGGAGGGGAAATGTTCGCGGAAGAGGCGGGTGGCGGTCGGGGCGTTGGCTTCGCCGGCCAGCTTGACGACCGTGACGTTGACCGAGCCGCCGACGGCGCGGCGGATCTGTTCCAACGTGACGCCCGGGAGTCCCATCATGCCCATCACGTCGTCGTAGCAGCGGTGGATGGCCTCGAAGTTGTCGACCAAGGTGCCGTCGAGGTCGAAAAGGACGGTTTCAGGAAGGGGGCGGGCCATGGCGAAGCCCTTATGAGGCGGGGAACGGGGCGGTTTCCAAGTTTGGAATTGAAGGAAAGGGCGGGCGACCTAGGTTGCGCTTTCGCACCATGAGCTTCTCGCTGGATCTTACCAAGCCCCTCGGCCGCCTCGGCCTGGCCATCAATACCGTCGTCCTCGGCGCCGTCTTCTACGGCCTTTCCGTCGGGGCCTACCACTACATGAGCCATACGCTCCCCGAGGCCGACGCCCATGCGAAGGAAGCCGCCGTCAAGGCCGCCCTCGTGGAGAAGGCCGTCGCCAAGGCCAAGACCGCCGCCAAGGGCAAGGCCTTCGACGAGAAAGCTGCCGTGGCCGCCGCGGAAGCCGCCGCCGAGCCTGAGCTCAAGAAGCAGGCCGAAGCGATCCATCACCACGCCGTCGAAGGCTGGGCGCCGTTCGCCGTATTCCTCCTGATCCTCTCCGCGATCTTCTTCTCCGGCTTCCTGTCCGTGTATGTCCAGCGTCGCGCCAACGACGGCGGCCTCAAGGGTCTCTGGCTCTTCACGAACCACCTCGGCGCCTGGGCCTTCGCCAGCTACGTCGCCTTCTATCCTTTCCTCGCGGCCCATGGCCTGCGTAACGCCTACGCGCCCGCCTTCATCGGCGGCCTGGTGCTCCTCCTGCCGGCGCTGTTCGCCGGCGAAGGCCATCATGACCACGACCATGATCATGGCGACGGCCACGATCACGGCCACACGCACTGAGCCGGCTCAGAGCGGCGCGGTGCCGCCGAAGTCGAAGACCGTATGACTGATCAGACCTCGCTCCAGCACGGCGAGGTCTGATTGTTTTTCGGTGGTGAGGTTCTCGCCGTCGTTCCAAGCGAACGCGAAGCCCAGCGCCGAGCGCTTGAAAAGGGAGCCGTGGCGGACGAGCGCCGGCGTGGTGCGTTCCATCGCCGTGCCGTCGGTGACGGTCGCGGGGTAGTTCAGGCTGTGCACGTGCAGGCCGCGGCAGGGCTGGCCGACGAGTCCCTTGGCGAAGCGGGCGGCGTGGCGGCAGGCGGCCTCGAGCGGCGGGCGGAGGGCCGGCGGGCAGACGGACGAGTTCCGGTGCACCTGTTCGAAGATCGATTGCTCGAGGTCGAGGGAGCAGGCCACGGCCGGCAGCCCCCAGGCGGTGCCTTCGGTCGCCCCGGCGAGGGTGCCGGAACTCAGGCAGAGGGGCATGGTGGCGTTGAAACCGATGTTGAGGCCGGAGATGACCACGTCGGGCTTGGCCGGGAGCAGATGGCCGAGGGCGATGTTGACGCAGTCGGAGGGGGTGCCGTCGATGGACCAGGCTTGGCGGCCGAGGTTCGGGTAGTCGGCGACGGTGACTTCGCGGTGCCGGCTGAAGGCGCGGCCGATCCAGCTGCGCTCGCCGGAAGGGGCGGCGACGAGGACGTCGAAGCCTTCGGCCACGCAGGCGGCGACCAAGGCGTGGAGAAACGCGGCGTTGATGCCGTCGTCGTTGGTCAGCAGGGCTACGGGCTTCATCCTAAGGTCAGGGCTTGGCGCCGGGCAGGCCGGCTTCGAGCTCGGCGATCTGGTCGCGCAGCACGGCGGCGGTCTCGTAGTCCTCCTCCTTGAGGGCGGACTTCAGCAGCAGTCGGGCCTTGGTCAGCTTGGCCTCGCGGTCCGCGGTGGCGTCGTAGGGTCGGCGGCCATGGTGCTCCAGTCCGGGCTGGATGCGGGCGATGGTGGCCAAGGCCTGCGGTGCGTGGGCCTCGTAGCAGGTCGGGCAGCCGAGGCGATGGATGCGGTCGAAGTCGGCCCACCGGAAGCCGCAGGTGGGGCACTTGCCCCGGCCGACGGGGGCGGGGACGGTCAGTTTCAGGCCCAGCGCGAGGGAGGGCAGGATGGCGTCCGAGAGCAGGGAGGGACAGCCTTGGCAGCAGGCATAGGTCTCCGCCTTCCCCCCGGCGACGAGGGTGAAGTACACGGCGGCGTTCTGGACGCAGCCCTGGCAGGATGGCGGACGAGGAATCAAGCCCTCCCACCATGCACGCGAACGGCCGCCGATTCAAGTGCGACGACGAACCTTTTCAGGTTGAAGCCATGCCGAGGGCGGATTGCCTATGAAACCGATGCTTTCTTCTGTTCTCATGACCGTGCTGGCTGAATCGGCGAAAGGCGCTCTCTGGTACTTCCAGCAGATGGACACCGCCGGCATGGCCGTCGCGGGCGTCCTGCTGATCTGCTCTTTCATCGGCTGGGGCGCGATGATCGGCAAATGGTCCGACGTCCAGGAGCTCCGCCGCCGCAACCATGCGTTCGAGCGCCGCCTGCGCGACGAGCCTTCCGTCGTCGCCCTCAACTTCCCGCGCGGCTCGAACCTCGGCCCTTACGAATTCCTCGTCGCCGAAGCCGTCTCCGCCGTGCAGCGCCACAAGGGACGCCTCGTCCGCCAGTCCGACGTCACGCTGTGCATGGGCCACGTCGAGAACGCCGTCCAGCGCGGCGTCGCCCGCACGATGGTGAAGTACGAGGACAAGATGGTGCTCCTCAGTTCGCTCGTCTCCGGCGGTCCGTTCCTCGGCCTGCTCGGCACGGTGTGGGGCGTGATGGTCACCTTCGGCGCGCTGACCGAGAAGGCCAGCATCGCGCAGCTCGCGCCCGGCGTCTGCGGCGCCCTCGTCACGACGACCCTCGGCCTGCTCGTCGCGATCCCCGCCACCTTCGGTTACAACTACCTGCTGACGCAGGTGAAGATCATGACGACCGAGCTGGAGAACTTCGCGAGCTCGCTCGCCGACCGCGTCGAGCTCGAGCTCGAAGGAGAGGCCCGTCGCAACTTCGAGGCCGCGCAGGAACGCGAACGCCTGCTCCGCGCCGCCGCGCCGGCCGCCGCCGCTCCCGCCGCCCCGGCCTCCGCGGCCTCCGAACCTCCCGCGGCCCTGCCGGGCTGGGAAGACGCGCAGTAAGCCCGCATGGCCCGCTCCTTCTCCAGGCCCAACCGGCTCCACGTCATCAGCGAGCTGAACGTGACGCCGATGCTCGATCTCTGCTTCGTGCTGCTGATCATCTTCATGATCGCCACGCCGGTGCTCGAGCAGACCACCGCGGTCAACCTGCCCAAGGCCGAGAAAGGCGCCGGCAAGACGCCTGACACCAAGGTGCAGTATCGCATCGTGAGCATCGACCGCAACGGCGCCTACGCGATCGGCGCCCGGGCCGTCACCTTCGCCCAGCTGGAAGCCGAGTTCGCCGCCATCGCCGCGTTGCCCGAAGCCGAGCAGCCGGTCGTGCGCATCCGCGGCGACGGCGTCCTGTCCTACCAGAAGATCATCGACGTCCTTTCCGCGGCCAAGGCCAAGGGCCTGACGAAGGCGGGACTCGACACCGAGACGCGCTGAGATGTCGACCGGAGGCAAAGGCTGGATCGGTTCCCTCGCGGTGCACCTCGGCATCCTCGGCGCGATCGTGGGCTTCTCCTGGTACGCCGCGCATCACGGCGGCGAAAGCATCGAGCCGGAGGACCCCCTGTTGGTCGACCTGAACGGCGTCCCGGGCAAGCGGCCGGGCGAGGTCGGCAAGGCCGCCGGCGTCGCCAAGGGTTCCGAGTCCGGCTCGAAGAGCGGCGTCCCCATCCTCCATCTCAAGAAGCTCGACGTCGCGAAGACGCTCCGTGAACGCGAGCAGGCGGCGCAGGCGGAACAGGCGGCGCAGAGCTCGCCGAAGTCGATGGCCAAGAACTCCGGCAAGACCGCCCCGAGCAACAAGGGCTCCGGCAAGATGACGCTCGACGATTTCAACAAGCAGAAGGGCGTGAAGGGCGGCGCCGGCAAGACCGGCGGCATCGGCGGCGTCTCCGTGAAGAAGGGGCGCGCTTACGGCACCGGCGACAACGGCGGCGAAGGCGGCACGGGTTCCGAGCAGGCGCTCTACGCCGGCGAGGTGCAGGCGCGTCTCCGCACGGCCTGGAACGCGTTGCTCGCGGCCGAAGGCGCCGCGATCGCCTCCGCGGGTTCCTGCGGCGTGACGATCGCCATCGACGCCTCCGGTTTCGCGAGCTTCTCCGGCTGGGTGACCCGTCCGGGGGACGCGCACATGGCCGAGCTGGTCAAGCGCGCCTGCGCGATGATCGGCAACTGCGGCAAGCCGCCGGCCGGCAAGGCCTTCAAGATCGACTTCACCAAGATCAGCGCGAACGACGGCTGAGCCGGTTCAGTCGCGGACCTCGAGCACGATCTGCACCTCGACGGAGACGCCGAGCGGCAGGCCGTTGACGGAGACCGCCGCGCGGGCGTGCTTGCCGGCGTCGCCGAAGACCTGGAGCAGGAACTCCGAGGCGCCGTTGAGCACCTTGGGGCTGTCGCTGAAGCCGTCGACGCCGTTCACGAAGCCGTTGACCATGACGACGCGACTGATGCGGTCCAGCGAACCCAGGGAGGCCTTGGCGTTGGCCAGCGCGTTGAGCACGCACAGCTTGGCGGCCTCGGCGGCCTGGGCGAGGTCGACCTCGCGGCCGACCTTGCCGAGCGAGGCGACCTTGCCGTCCTTCATCGGCAGCGTGCCGGCGAGGTAGAGCAGGTTGCCCGTGCGCACGGCCGGGACGTAGGCGCCGGCGGCGGCGGGAGGGGTCGGCAAGGTGCTGCCGAGTTCGGAGAGGCGGGCTTCGACGGAGGACATAAGTTCAGAGCCAATACTTGGGCCAGCGGGCCTCGCGGCGCAAGTTGTGATAGAAAAGGGCGACGAGGACGATCAGGCCGGCGCCGGCCAGCGTGGGGAAGAGCAGGAACGTCCAGCTCGGCTTGAGGGCGAAGATGATCAGGGGGTTCGAGCACGCGGGCGGGTGGACCGTGCGGGTCAGCTTCATCACGCCGATGGCCGTGCCCACGGCCAACGCGTCGCACCACCAGGAGACCTGGCAGAAATGCAGGAAGGCCAGGCCGACCGAGGCGCCGATGAGGTGGCCGAGGATGACGTTGCGCGGCTGGCAGAACGGCGAGTCCGGGTAGGCGAAGACGAGCAGCGAGCTGGCGGCGAAGGTGCCGAGCAGGAGCATCACCTCGAGTTCGCGCGTCAGGTAGGAGAGACCGCCGATCACGGCGATGGCCGCGAGGACGGTCGCGACGATGACGGACAGCGAGGAGCGCGGCGGAGGGCTGGCCCCGTCGCCGCGCATTTTCTTCAGGAGATCCAAGGAGGCGAGGCCGGCGGCCTTACTTCAGCGTCTTGATGCCGGCCAGGAGCTCCTGGACGAGGTCGCGGCTGCGGGCCTTGATCTCGCGGTTGAGCGTGTTCTCCGACGTGCCCATCGCGCGCTTGGACTGGGCGTAGGACTGGGCGAGCACGGCTTCCTTGTTGCGGGTGATCGTGGCGTTGTCGCGGACGGCGAGGATGACGTCGGCGTTGTAACGGCCGAGGCCGCGGTCGAGGCGGACTTCGATGGTCAGGAGCGGCGTCGTGGTCTCGGGCGCGAGGCCTTCGACGGACTTCGGCACGATGTTGGCGCGGCGCATCTCGAGCTCCATCGCGTCGCGGATCTCGGTGCGCAGGTCGGCGTCCTCGGGACGGCTTTCGGACGTCGTGACGTCGATGTAGAAGAACGTGATGCCGCGGAGCTTGGCGAAGGCCTTGTCTTCGCCGCCGGCGGAACGGGCGGGCTCGGCTTGGGCGAGGCCGGCGACGGCGGCGAGGGAGGCCAGCAGGGCGAGGGCGAGGGAGCGCATGGGAGTAAGGTCAGCGTAGGCCGGGCGGGGACTCGTTCAATCCCCTTTCGCGGGGACGAGCTTCACGGCGGTGAACGGGTGCTGGTCCAGCAGGGTGGGGTACCAGCCCTGCACCTCGGGACGGATGAGGAACTTGTTCTTGTTGAAGACGACCGGCAGCACCGGGGCCTGGCTGACCAGCCGGGCTTCGGCCAGCTGGAAATAGCCGAAGCGTTTCGTCGCGTCGGTCTCCTTGGCGGCGAGCCCGAGCAGGCGGTCGTACTCGGCGTCGCTCCAGTTCGCCTGGTTGAGCTCGTTGCCTGTGATCAGCATCTCGAGGAACGTGTTGGGGTCGTTGTAGTCCCCGACCCAGGCGCCGCGGCAGAGGTGGAATTCGCCTTTGCGCATCGCGGACAGGTAGACCTTCCACTCGAGGTTGCGGAGCTCGACCTCGACGCCGAGTTCGCGCCGCCACATCTCCTGGTAGGCCTGCGCGGTCATCTGCTGGCCTTCGGAGGTCGCGTAGAGGTAGTCGAACTTCGGCAGGCCTTTGCCGCCCGGGTAGCCGGCTTCGGCCAGCAGCCGGCGCGCCTCGGCCGCGTCCTGCTTCCAAAGGGTGGTCGGCTGGAAGCCGCCCGTGCCCGGCGGGGTGAAGTGCAGGGCGGGCGACTCGCCGGCGCGCAGGACTTTCTCGGCGATGAGGTCGCGGTCGATCGCCATGCCGAGGGCGCGGCGCACGCGCGGATCCTGCAACGCCTTGCGGGCGGCGACATCGGCGGGCTTGGCGCCCTTGATGTCGCAGTTGACCCAGACGAAGGCGGTCGAGAAGAACGGGTCGAGCCGCAGCTGCGGGGCCTTCTGCTCGCGGAGCTTCGCGACCTTGTACGGCGGCACGGCGCCGGTGATGTGGAGCTCGCCGCCGCGGAACGCGCGCTCCTCGGCGAAGAGGTCGGAGATCGCGCGGAACTCGACGGCGTTGAGCGCGACCTCCTTCGCGTTCCAGTAGAGCGGGTTCTTGCGGACGACCACGCGGCGGGCGACCTCCCACTTCTCCAGCGTGAACGGGCCGTTGCAGACCATGGCGCCCGGGCGGGTCCACAGCGTGTTGAGCGAATCCATCTTGCCGTGCTTGAGGATCGTGCCGGGGTGCACGGGGATCCAGCTATGGTGGCAGAGGAGCTGGAGGAAGTAGGGGACAGGATCCGTGAGCTCGATGACGAGCGTGTGCGCGTCGGGCGCGCGGAGTCCGACGGTCTTGAAATCCTTGGTCTTGCCGGCGTTGAAATCCTTGGCGCCGCGGATGCCGTGCAGCATCGAGGCGTACTCGGCGCCGAAGCTCGGCGTGAGGATGCGCTCGTAGCTGAAGAGGAAATCCGCCGACGTCACCGGGTCGCCGTTCGACCAGCGGGCGTTCGGGCGCAGACGGAAGGTCCAGGTCTTGCCGTCCTTGGACATCGTCCAGCTCTCGGCGACTGCGGGCACGGGATGCAGGTCCTTGGGGTCGTAGCCGACGAGGCCTTCGAAGAGCGCGGCGATGATATGGCTCTCGCTGAGTCCGGTGATCGTCTGCGGGTCGAGCCCCGACGGCTCGGCCATGTTGTTGATGATCAGGTAGCCTTCGGCGGCCTTCTTCTCGACGGTCGTCCTGCCGTCGCCGCAGCCCGCGAGCAGGCCCACCAAGGCGAGCAGGGCGGCCGTCCATCGGTGCGCGGGGCGAAGCATGCGGCAGATTAGGCCCGGGGTCGGCCTGAGGGCAAGGCGTCTGGATGGGCTCTTTACTCCCCTCGGGGGACTTCCTAGAAACGGCCCATGATCACCCCGACCCGTCGCGACCTCGTCGTCGCCGCCCTGACCGCTTCCGTCTGCCTGGGACTCTTCGGCTTCATCGGCCAGGACCGCCTCGCCGCCTCCGTGCCGGCCCCGAAGCCCATCATGGGCTCGATGGCCTTCGATTGGGAGAAGCTCGTGGTCAAGCAGACCAAGGTCGGCGAGTCCCGGACGATCTGCCGCGCGCCGACGGCCACCCTCGACGAACTCGAGATGCATGTCACCACCCTGGACAAGGGGCAGGCACCTCACCCCCCTCACCAGCACGCCGACGAGGAGCTGCTCATCGTCAAGGAGGGCACCGTCGAGGCGCTCGTCGCCGGCGACTGGGTCAAGCTCGGCCCGGGCTCCGTCATCTTCCAGGCCGCGAATATCGACCACGCGATCCGTAACGCCGGCGAAGGCCGCGCGACCTACCACGTCATCAAGTGGAATTCGCCCGGCATGCTGGCCAAGCGCGAGGCCGCCAAGGCCGCCGCCAAGGCCGCGGCAAAATAAGCCAAAGAAAAAGGGCGTCCTAGAGGACGCCCTTCTGCTTGCTCCGAACTGGGGGACTTAGATGGCGGCAGGGCCGCGCTCGCCGGTGCGAATGCGGATGACGTCGGTGAGGCCGAGGACGAAGATCTTACCGTCGCCGATCTTGCCGGTCTGGGCGGCCTTGGAGATCGTGGCGATGGCCTTCTCGACCTGCTCGTCAGCGACGGCGGCCTCGATCTTCACCTTGGGGAGGAAATCGACGGTGTATTCGGAACCGCGGTAGATCTCCGTGTGACCCTTCTGGCGGCCGAAGCCCTTGACTTCAGTTACGGTCATACCCTCGATGCCGATTTCGGCGAGGGCGTCCTTAACTTCTTCAAGTTTGAAGGGTTTGATGATGGCGACGACGAGCTTCATGGTGGTGTGTTTAGGTTGGGTTAGGCGTTCGGTTGAGCAAGACCACTTATGCATCCCCCGTGCCAAGTGCCGGGAAAGGGGGGCAGGTCTTACGATTGGCTATTTTTAAGCAGCACTTCCGACACGCCAGCGAGTTTTTCGACAGATTTAAGCCCAGGGGATAGCTCCACCCCGCTATTTAGGTCAAAAAAGGCCGCTCCGGACTTGGCCGCGGCGGCGATATTGTCCGGACCGAGGCCGCCGGCGAGGATCCACAGGCTCTGCGGGTATTTCTGCACGAGTTTCTGGAAGCGGCTCCAGTCGGAGACCTTGCCGGTACCCCCGAAGGCGTCCTTGGCATGCGCGTCGTGTACGAAGCCTTCGGCGAGCGGAATGAGGTCGGCAGGCCACTCGGCGCCGTCGGCGAGCTTAGGAGCCAGCCAGAGGGCTTTGGCGCCAAGTCTGGCGGAGAGGGCCTTGGGGTCGCACTCGGTCTTGGACGGGTCGAAGTGGGCCTGGACGATGGCGAAGCCCTCGGCGATCAGCGCGGCGGCTTCGGCGACGGTCGGATTCACGGTCACGGCCACGCGCTTCTCCTGAGGGATCTCGCGCAGCAGGGCGCCGCGGGCGTCGGCGGGGACGAAGCGGGGCGAGCCGCTCCAGCAATTGATGCCGAGATAATCGGCGCCCTGGGCGAGGGCCATGGCGGCGTCGGCGGCGCGGGTGATTCCGCAGACCTTGATGCGCGCCGAGCCGATCATGCGAGCGCGGCGACGACGGCGTCGCGGATGGCCTTGGCGGTCGGGGCGGAAGCGGTGCCGGCGAGCGGGATGCCGGCCTTGCGCAGCGCGTCGGCGGTGGTGGCGCCGATCGCGATGGCCTTGGGCTGGCGCGCGCCGGCGTCCGGACGCAGCGAGGCGGCCTGGTGCAGGAATGATTCCACGGCGGAGGGGCTGGCGAAGACGATGACGTCGGCGCCGCGACGGCGGAACTCGGCGGCCTCGGGAGATTCGGCGACGGACTTCTCCTCGGTGGCGTAGACCTTGATGACGTCGACGATCGCCATGGCGCCGTCGGCGAGCAGGCGAGGCAGTTCGGGGGTGTTAAGATTGCCGGTGACGACGAGGATCTTCTGGTTCTCGACGTCGTGCTTGGTCATCAGTTCGCGGCCCAGCGAGAGCGCGTCGTTCTGCGTGGCGGTGAGGTCGGAATCAAGGTGGTACTGGCGTAGGGCCTTCTCGGTGGCGGGGCCGAGGCACGCGAAGCGCACGCCGCCGACGGAACGGATGTCGGTGAAGCGCTCGAAGAAGCGGTCGAAGAAGCCGCGCACGCCGTTGGCGCTGGTGAAGACGAGCCAGTCGTATTCGCCCATGGCGTCGAGGACCTCGCTGAGGACGGTGTCATCCGGCTCGAACTTGATCTCGAGCAGCGGGAGTTCGGAGACCGCGGCGCCGGCTTCGGTGAGCGCGGTCTTCCAGTCGGCGCCGCGTCCTTCCGGACGGGTGAGGACGACGAGTCGGTCGCGAAGGGGGAGTTTGCTCATGTTCAGCGGGGCAGGATCTGGCGGAGGATGTCGTCGGCCAAGGCGGAGGCCGCGGCGAGGTCGACGACGGGAAATGCGAAGTCGCGGCGACCGAAGTCGGCGCGGAAAAGATGCACGCGGCCGGCGGCGTGGTGGCAGGCGAACGCGGTATGGCAGCCTTCGCCGAGCTTGGCGAGGAACAGGCGCTCGACGGTCACGGAGTAGGTCGTGGCGGCGCAGCCGGCGGCGACGAACTGCGCGACTTCGGCGGAGCGGGACTGGATGGCGACGGCGCCCTGGCCGGCGGCGGGCACCATGGACTCAAGCGCGACGGGCTCGAAGCAGAGGCCGGGCCATTCCTTGATGCCGAGTCGGTTGAGGCCGGACGCGGCGAGGTACGATGCGTCGGCGTCGCCGTTGGCCAGCTTCTTGAGGCGGGTGTCGACGTTGCCGCGCAGCTCGGTCCACTGCGCCTGCGGGAAGGTGAGGGCGCCCTGCGCGCGGCGGCGCGGGCTGCCGGTCGCGATGAGCTTCGGGCTGGCGATCTCGCTGCGGCGCACGAGCACGTCCCGCGCGTCCTGACGTTGCAGGCAGACGGCGATCGCGAGGCCCGCGGGCATCTCGGTGGGCAGGTCCTTCGAGCTGTGGATCGCGAGGTCGGCTTCGCCGCGCAGGAGCGCCTGCTCGAGCTCGGCGGTGAAGAGGCCTTTGCCGCCCTGCTTCTCGAGCGACCAGCTCGCCTGGCGGTCGCCGGTCGTGGTCAGGATGCGGATCTCCGTCGGACGGCCGAGGGCCTTCTGCAGGCGCGCGGCGGCATCGTGCGTCTGCTGGAGGGCCAGCGGGCTGCCACGGGTGACGATGACGATGGGGCCGGACATGACGGAAGGGGAGGCTTAGCCTTGGCGGAGCAGCCAGAGGACGCCCCAGGCGGCGGGCACGGCGAGGTTGCCGACAAGGAGGATCGTGGCGGCGATGCGGAGGTGGTCCCAGCCGCGGTTCAAGGTGGCTTGGACGGCGATCACGGCGCCGCAGAGGGCGATCGGGATGCCCATGGCGACGCCGAGCCAGACCACGCGGTCGTAGGGGTCCTGGACCAGGCCGAGGTAGACTTCGCCGCCACGGTAGGACAGCAGGCCCGCCGCGTAGAGGGCGCCGCCGGCGAGGAGGAGGGAGAACGCCTGGACGACGCCATAGGCGCGGGAGTCGTCTTCGGTGAGTTCGGTGGACACGGCGTCAGCAAAGACGCCCCCTGCCGGACTTCCAAGTTTCAAGTTTCCCGGAGGCGGAATAATCCGCCCCCGGAAGACTCGCTCAGTGGCCGCCGAGGCCTTCGTGCTCCTTGATGTATTCCTGCTTCAGGCCCAGGGCTTCCGGGGCGTGGAGGACGAGCATCTTCATGCGCACGTCGGCCGGGATCGTCGAAGCCGTGGCCTTGGAGACCACGATCATCAGGAGGATCGACAGCGGCACGGCCCAGATGGCCGGCTGTTCGCAGAGGATGCGGGCGAGCGGGTGCGCGACCCAGAGGTCGGCCAGCGACTGCACCGCGTAGACGTCGGACAGCGTGGTGAGGAAGATCGAGCCGAGGGCGAGGAGGCCGCCGACGAGCATGCCGGTGGCCGCGCCACGCATGGTCATGCCGCGCCACCAGACGCTCATGAAGAGCAGCGGGAAATAGCTGGCCGCCGCGATGGCGAAGGCCTGGCCGACGAGGTAGTTGATGTTGAGCTTCTCGACCTGCGTGCCGAGGCCGACGGAGACGACGCCGATGATGACCGCGGCCCACTTGAAGGCCTTGAGGCGCTGCTCGGGCGACGAGTCGGGCTTGAGCATGCGGCCGTAGATGTCGTGCGCCAGGGCGCTGGACATCGAGACGAGCAGGCCGGAGAAGGTCGACATGAACGCGGCGAAGGCGCCGGCGCAGGTGATGCCCGAGAGGACGGAGCCGAGGAGCGGGTGGTCGCGGCCGGCGAGCAGCGTGGGCAGCTCGAGCACGACCTTGTCCGTGCCCTTGGAGCCGATGGCCTCGTAGAGCTCCGGCATGAGCGAACGGCCGATGACGCCGTAGACGGGCGGGAAGACGTAGAAGACGCCGATGAGGATCATCACCCACATGGTGGTGCGCTTCGCGGCGACGCCGTCCGGGTTGGTGTAGAAACGGACGAGGATGTGCGGCAGGCCGGCGGTGCCGCAGACGAGCGCGATGATCAGCGAGTAGGTGTAGAGGAGGGAGTAGGGCTTCTTGTTCGCCTCGAGCGCGGCCTTCTCTTCAGGGGTCTTGGCGGCCTTGATGGCGGTGTCGACGGCCTTGGTGGTGAGGCTGCCGAACGGCGCGATCCACTGCTCGTCCTTCGGGGCCTTGGCCGTGAGGGCTTTGCGCTCGATGCCCGCGGGGGCGGCGGCGACGGTCTCCTGGGCGGTCTTATTGGCTTCGAGGTGCTGCTGGTAATGGCCGACGACGGAGGCCAGCACGAAGATCGGCACGGTGATGGCGAAGACCTTGAGCCAGTACTGGAAAGCCTGGACGAGCGTGATGCCCTTCATGCCGCCGAGCGAGACGTTGAGGGTGATGACCGCGCCGACGACGATGACGCCGACGGAGTAGTGGAGGCCGGGGAAGATGTAGGCGAGCGTGGTGCCGGCGCCCTTCATCTGGGGCATGGTGTAGAAGAAGCCGATGAAGAGCACGAAGCAGACGGCGATCTTGCGGAACAGCGGCGAGTCATAGCGGCCTTCGGCGAAGTCCGGGATGGTGTAGGCGCCGAAGCGACGGAGCGGGCCGGCGATGAAGAGCAGCAGGAACAGGTAGCCGCAGGCGTAGCACACGGGGTACCAGAGCGCGTCGTAGCCGTTGAGCATCACCATGCCCGCGACGCCCATGAAGGACGCGGCGGAGAGGTATTCGCCCGAGATGGCGGAGGCGTTCCAGCCGACGGAGACCGAGCGGCCCGCGACGAAGAAGTCGCCGGCGCTCTTGGACTTGCCGGCGGTCCAGAAGCCCATGCCGACGGTGATGACGACGGTGACGAGCGAGCAGATGGCGATCCAGGGATCGATGCCGGCGGCGGCGAGGAGGGCGTTCATGTTACTGGGTCAGGCCGTCCTTGGCGGCTTTGGCTTCGGCGTCCTCGAGGGCGATGGAGCGCTTGATGAACACGTAGGAGATGATCCACACGAAGGGGAAGAAGAGCACGCCGAGGATCAGCCACGTCAGCGTGAAGCCGAAGACGCGCTGGGCCATGAAGGCCGGCTGGAAGTAGTTCAGCAGCGGCAGGGCGACGAGCGCGACGACGAAGCACAGCGCGCAGGCGATGGAGAGCTTCAGCTGGTCGCGCATCAGGCGCGCCAGGAAGGCATCCGAATGGATGGCGTCAGGGGTGGAGGTGGACTCGCTCATGGGGGGTAGGGCAGTAGTCCGTGTAATTACGGGCGGACTGCAACCCGAGGATTTCCGCTTGCCCCTCTTTTTTGCAAGTATATTGCAATAAGGAAACCCGTCGATGAGCCCCCTTCGTACCGCCTTCCTCCTCGCCGCCGCCACGCTCGCCCTCTCCGCGCAGGAGACTGATCCGCAGAAACTGAAGACGGTGGTGGTCAAGGGCTCGGCCATCGGCGGAGACGTCACCGCGGTGACGCCCTCCCTGCAGCTCAGCGGCGCCGGGCTGGAGTCGCTTTCGGTGTCCACGCTCGGCGACGTGCTCGCCGACATCCCCGGCGTGGCTTCGAGCTACTTCGGTCCTAATTCGGGTCGTCCGGTCATCCGCGGGCTCGAAGGCGACCGTCTGAAGATCGCGCAGAACGGCACAAGCAGCCTCGACGCCTCGAGCGCGAGTCCCGATCACGCGGTGAGCGTCGACCCGCTGACGATCCGCGAGGTGCAGGTCCTCCGCGGCCCAGCGGCCTTGCTCTATAGTTCAAGCATCCTGGGCGGCGTGGTGAACGTGATTGATAACCGCATCCCGGTCGAACGTCTGCCTCGCGCGCTCACGCTCTTCGGTCGCGCGGGTTCGGCCGACGGCCTTCGCTCGCTCTCGGCCCTAGCCGAAGGCGGCGCAGGCGACTACGCCTTCCATCTCGATGGCTTCACGAAATCCACGACCGATCTCTCCACGCCGGTGGGCCGTATCGCCGATACGGCGAGCGACAGCCAGGGCGCGGGCTTCGGCGTCTCGCGCGTCGGTCCCTCCGGTTATGTCGGGCTTTCCTATTCCGGCCTGAACTCGACCTATGGCGTCACCGAGCCGGGCGTCGAGATCGGCCTGCGCCAGCGCCGTTGGGACCTGGCGGGTTCGGTCAGCGCGCCGGCCGCGGCGCTGAAATCCGTCAGCTATAAGCTCGGCGTCTCCGACTACGCGCACTCCGAGTTCGCTGGCGGCGTCGCGGGGAGCACCTTTACCAACCAGGGTTGGGACGCGCGCGTCGATTTCGAGCTGACGAAGATCGGCGCGCTCGAAGGCGTCGTAGGCGTCCAGTCGGGCCGCTTCGATTTCGCGGTCGTCGGCGACGAGGCTTTCCTGCCGACCACGCGTAACGCCAACGACGCGTTCTTCGGCTCCTTCGTCCAGCCGCTCTCGGCCGACACACGTCTGCGCTACGGTTTCCGCGTGGAGTCCGCCAAGGTGTCAGCGGAAGCCTGGACGCATGAAGGCCTGGCGAGCAATCCCAGCGCGGCTTCGGCTTCGTTCACGCCGGCGAGCCTGGCGCTGGCATGGGTCAAGGACTTGAACGCGCAGTGGTCGACCACGCTCAGCCTGACCCGCACCGAACGCGCCCCGAATTTCCAGGAGCTCTTCGCCGACGGTCCGCACATGGGCACCGATGCCTACGAAGTCGGCGACCGTACAATGGGCAAGGAGAAGGGCTTCGGCCTTGAGCTCGAGCTCGCCAGGACGCGCGGCGCGATCTCCGGCAGTCTCTCGGTCTACTACAACCGCTTCAGCTCGTTCATCGCCCAGCAGGCGAACGGCTTCGGGCCCGACCTCACCGGCGTCGGCGGTCCGGATTACTCCGCCGGCGCCGACCGGCTCGCGCGCTATGACTTCGTCGCCGTGCCGGCCGATTTCCATGGCGCCGAGGCGAAGGTGAACATCCAGCTGCAGGACGAACCGGCCGCGAAGTGCGGGCTGGAGTTCTTCGGCGATACCGTCCGCGCCTCTAACCGCGACACTTCCGAAGCGCTCCCGCGCATCTCACCTGGCCGCATCGGCGCGGCCCTGTACGGCTTGCAGTCCGGCTGGTCCTGGCGACTCGACGCCACCTATCACCTCGCGCAGAACCACCTCGCGACGGACGAGACCCCGACCGCGGGCTACACGATGGTCGGCGCCAGTTTCGGCCATGACTTCAAGTTGGCTGGCGCGGATGCCCGCTTCACGCTCCGCCTGACGAACCTCTTCGACGTGGAGGCCCGCAACGCTTCCTCCTTCCTCAAGGATGCCTTGCCGTTGCCGGGACGCGGTGTAGAAGCAGGTCTTAAGCTGAGCTTCTGATCGTTTGACCCTCGCCGCCTCCATCGCCTCGCAAGACCGCCTGTGCGCCTGGGCTGCCGCCGTCGGCGCGGCGACGATCTTGGTCTGCGTGCTCGGTGAACTGGCCGGTCCGGTCCGCGCTCCGGCAGACGACCATCATGACCACGGGCCCGGTGCGCCGGTCCAATATTTCACGCCGCCGGCCCAGCCGGCCTCGCAGCCGTCGGCGAAATCGGATGCCCCGTCGTCTGCCCCGGCGCCGGCGCCTGAAGTCGTCGCGCCGATCGAGCCTTTGTCAGCCGTGCCGGTGACCGCCATGGCTTCCTTGGTGCCAATCGCGGCGGTGCGACCGGTCGCCACGATCTCACGTCCCGTGGCCGCCGCGGCTCCTTCCGCCGAACGCTTCGTACCGGACATGCCCGGTGATTTTCCGGATCCGCCTTACCCTCGCTGGGCCCGCCAGCAGGGCGTCCAAGGTCGGCTGCTCGTGCTGGTCGACGTAGCCGCCTCCGGCGCGCCTTCGTCCGTCGCGGTCCGCGAATCCAGCGGTCATCCGCCGCTCGACCAGCATGCTGTCGACTGGCTGCGTCAGCGTTGGACGTGGGCGCCCGGCGCCCCTCGTCGTTTCCTCGTGCCTCTCGTCTTCGAACTTCAATAACCACCCTCATGTCCCTCCCTCTCGCCAACACCGCGGTCGACCTCTTCCTCAAAGGCGGCCCGATCATGTATCCGCTGCTCCTCGCCGCGCTCATCGCCATCGCGGTCGTGGGCGAACGCCTCGTCTGGTGGTTGCGCGCCGCCGGTCGTCGCGATCCCGCCGCCGTCGCCGCCGCCCTCAAGGCCGCGGAAGCGGGCGACTGGTCCGCCGCCGAGCTGGCCGTCGCGAAGTCGCAGGATCCGGTCGCCCGCGTGCTCCGCGCGGGTCTCGCCCATCGCACGGGCTCGTTCGAAGGCGCGGTCCAGGTGGCGTCCGCCGCCGAGCTGCGCGAGGCCGCCCGTTTCATCACCGCCTTGGACACCTTGGTCACGCTCGCGCCGTTGCTCGGCCTGCTGGGCACGGTGACCGGAATCATGGGCTCCTTCAATTCCATCGGGGCCGACGAGCTGGCCGTGACGAAGGTCACCGGCGGCATCGGTGAGGCGCTCATCGCGACCGCGGCGGGCCTGGGCATCGCCATCGTGACGCTCGTCCCGCTCAACCTGCTCTCGAGCCGCCTGAGCGGCCTGCAGGCCGACCTCGAAGCCGCCGCGACGACCCTGCAGGTCGCCATCCAGAAGGGGAGGGCCTCATGAAGATCCCGTCCCCGTTGCCGCACCGGCGCGCCCGGCTGGAGATCATCCCGCTGATCGACATCATGTTCTTCCTGCTGGCTTCGTTCATGCTCGTCAGCGTGACGCTGCATAAGAACCACTGCATGCCGGTGAATCTCGAAGGCGCCGCGACCGGCCAGTCGGAACTCAAGCCCGACGCCGTCACGATCTCCGTCGACCGCGCCGGCCAGGTGTTCGTCGACCGGCAGCCCGCCACCTTGCCCGACCTCCGCCAGATGTTGCTCACTCGCGTCAAGGCCAACGCCGGCGTCGCGGTCTACATCGCCGGCGACGCGGACACCCCGCACGGCCGCATGATCGACGTCCTTGATTTCGTCCGCAGCGCCGGCGTCCAGAAAGTCGCCTTCACCGTCAAGGCCGCCGCCCGATGAGTTCCCGTTGGCCGCTCGTCCTCGCCGCCCTTTGCGTGGCGCTTTCGGTCTTCTGCGCTTCGCAGTGGGTCCGCGAATCCGAGCTCCGGGCCGAGCTCCTGTCCGCCCGCGTGGCCGAACGGGAACTGCGCGAGCAATCGGCGGAAGCCCGTCGCCTCGGCGAGACCTACGCCGCGGAGATCCGCCGCCTCGACGGTCGCGTCGGTGAGCTGAAGCGCGCCGAAGAAGCCGTGCGCAAGGAACTGTCCGTCGCCGCCGCCGCGCTGGCCTCGGCCCGGCAGGTCGCCGCGGAACTCGCGCCGCTCCGCGCCGCCGTCGCGCAGCAGAACGAATCAATCCGCCGTCAGAACGCCGTGGTCGCGA
>OFRH01000037.1_pt1 | contig 22929 bp, 21 predicted proteins | sample 1543111 | NCBI WGS metagenome assembly OFRH01 (sample SAMN07774220, study PRJEB24372) | wastewater metagenome | isolation source: Exp Tend NO 100WW | collected 2016-02
TTCCTACCCCTGCCCCTACCCCTGACCCACCCCCTATTCCATTGCCCTGACCTTCCCATTTGTCCAACTTACGGCCCATGTCCGCGCCCAAGGCCCGCTTCACCCTCGAATTTGAAAAGCCCCTCCGGGAGCTCGAGGACAAGATCAACTCCCTCCGCGCCTCCTCCGAGTCCGCCGGGATGGACGTCTCCAAGGAGATCAAGTCCCTCGAGGTCAAGATGGAGCAGACCCGCCGCGAGGTCTACGGCAACCTGAACCCCTGGCAGCGCGTCCAGCTGGCCCGCCACCCTCGCCGCCCCTACTCCCTGGACTACATCGGCATGCTGTTCGACGACTTCCAGGAACTGCATGGCGACCGCCTCTTCATGGACGACGAGTCCACCGTCGGTGGCACGGCGTTCTTCGAAGGCCGCCCGGTCATGGTCATCGGCCAGCAGAAAGGCCGCGACACCAAGGAGAACCTCCGCCGCAACTTCGGCTGCCCTAATCCCGAAGGCTACCGCAAGGCCCTTCGCCTGATGAAGATGGCCCACACCTTCGGCCTCCCGATCATCACCCTCGTCGACACCCCCGGCGCCTTCCCCGGCATCGGCTCCGAAGAGCGTCACGTGGCCGAGGCCATCGCGGTGAACCTCCGCGAGATGAGCCAGTTCGGCGTGCCCATCATCACCTTCGTCATCGGCGAAGGCGGTTCCGGCGGCGCCCTCGGCATCGCCGTCTCGAACAAGGTCTACATCCTCGAGAACGCCTACTACTCCGTCATCTCGCCCGAAGGCTGCGCCGCGATCCTCTTCAAGGACCGCGCCCACGCCCCGAAGGCCGCCGAAGCCCTGCGCCTCGACGCCCCCAACCTCCTCAAGCTCGGCGTCGTCGACGGCGTCGTGAAGGAACCGCTCGGCGGCGCCCAGGAAGATCCGGCCGCCACCGGCTCGGCCATCCGCAAGACGCTCCGCGACTCGCTCGCCGACCTCTCGAAGGCCTCGCCTGAGAAGCTGATCGCGATGCGCTACGCGAAGTTCCGCGCGATGGGCGTCTTCTCGGAGTAAGCCTCGGGCCAGGCAAAAGAAAGGGGCGCCGTTCGGCGCCCCTTTTCATTGGTCGGAAAACCGGCCGTTCAGCCGCCGTTCGACAGCACGCGGATGTAGCGCGTGTAGTTGCGGCCGTACATGTAGACGATGCGCTTGTAGCTGGCTTCGGTCACCTTCGGGTTGTCCGCCATCATCTGCAGGCCGCGGAGCTCCTTGGAGCCTTCGGGCGTGAGCACGGTGATGGAGACCTCGACGGCCTTGAGCGAGTAAGGCAGGTAAGGCAGCCAGGTCGCGGAGGTCGGCTTCAACGGCAGGCTGTCCGGGTACATGCGGTCGGAGTAGACGCGCAGGCGGGAGGTATAATAGTCGTAAGGCTGCACCTTCGGCCACGTGCCGTTCGGCGTCGGGTTCGGCACGGCGATCGAGTTCGGCGCATAACGCAGCGGCGCGGTCTGCTGGTCGGTGTTGCCGTCCTTGGAATTGAAGATCGCGAGGTAGCCGCCCTTGGTGGCCGGCAGCGCGGACTTGTCGTCGGAGTTCGAGGCGAGCACGACCGGGCGCAGCATCTGGGGCTGACGCGAGCAAGGGTCGCGCCCCGAGTCGCTCGGAGCGCCTGCGCGCAGCGGCGAGGTGCCCCAGAAGACCAGGTTCATGGCCACGACGTTGGAAGCGATGAAGTTGTTCTCGTCCATCGTCCAGCAGGGGGTGGCGCTGATGTTGCTCGAATTGATGAGCGCGCGCGTCTCGTAGTCCGGGGTCGGCGTCTTGGAGTAGTTGGCGAACTTGCGGGAGCCGGACCAGTAGTCCCAGGGCGACTTCGGCGCGTCGATGTTGGAGTTCAGGATCAGCGGGAGGGCGTCGATGAAGGTGTTCTCCGAATCGATGATCGTGCGGTAGACGCCGTAGACCTGCTGGATCTTGTCGCCGGGCGAATCGAACGGCGAACGCTGGCCGATGCGGTAGGAGATCGCGCAGACGTCGCCGCGGAGCGCGGTGCGGCCCGTGCCGGGGGTCCAGCGCGGACGGTCGGCCGGAGCGCCGAAGAGCATCACGATCGGGTGGTCGACCGGCTGCAGGTTGCCGACGGCGCCGGGGACGCCGGTGACGTCGGTCGAGCCGGGGACGACGATCTCCATCCAGCAGCGCCCGTCGGAACGGAGCATCGCGGTCGAGAAGTCGTTCTCCATGGCGTCGAGCACGCCGCGGGACTCGGACTGCGTCGAGAGGTCGGCGACCGCGCGGTCATAGACGCGCAAGGTGTCGGAGGCGATCGTCACGACCGTCAGGACGATGATGACCATGATGGCCGTGGAGACCATCACCTCGAGCAAGGTGAAGCCGGCGCGGACTGGGCGAAGGAGCGTGTTCATCGGCTGATGACGATGTTCTGGACGAGCAAGGGGGCCTCGGTCTTCGTCTTGTACGAGGAGTAAGGACTGTAGTCGTGCGGGAAGAACTCGGCGACGATCGGCAGGTAGGCGAGCGCGTAGGCGGAAGGCTGCGTGGGGATCGGCGAGGTGGCCCAGGGCGCGGCGGCCACCTTGGTGGTCTTCGGCTCGAAGGTGGTGGAGTCGATCTCGGTCCGCTGGCCGACCAGGAGCTTGGAGAGCGAGAGGCGGACGCGCATCGGGGTGCCGACGATGTTGCGGCCGAACGAGGCGTTGACGGTCAGGTCCTTGCCGGAGCAGAGGGCGACTTCCATCATCGAGGGATTGGAAAACAAGGCGAAGGTGGTGTCGCCGGTCTTGTCGCTGTCCGGGGCCACGATCTTGCGTTCATAGACGTAGAGCCAGACGGCGTTGTCGCCGTTGTCGCGGGCCTTCTGGAGCAGGCGATAGACGATGTCGAAGTTCGAAGCGGCCGGGTTGCCGCCGGTCAGGTCGACGCCGGAGGTGTCGGCCACGGGAGCCTCGAGGAGGTACTTGCTGTTCTGGGGATTCTGCTCGCTCGTGCTGTCGACGAAGACGATCGAACGAGGGTTGTCCAAGGCGCCGATGAGACGCGTCACGCCGGAAAGGGCGCGGTTGGTCTGCATGATCTCGTCGACCTGCTGGAAGGTGGAACCAAGGATGCCGACCAGCGAGAGGATCGCGACGCCGACGATGCCGATGGCGAGCGTCACCTCGACCAGGGAGAAGCCTGGGCGGGCGGACGAAGGGTTGCGGGGAGGGTTCATCGGAAGGATCATTTAGCCTTGTCCATCTCGTCGGCGTCGAGGGTCATCGTGACGTCGCCGTTGGGACGGAGGGAAAGGGCCGCGAACTGGTTCTCGGAGGTGATATCGATCATCGCCTTGGCGCTGCCGGTGTTGCGCACGACGCCCTTGGCGAGGACGAGCAGGACGCGGCCGAGGTGATTGGAGGCGCCGGTGCCCTGGAGCTCGACGTAGAACCACTTCTTGGGATTGTAGTCGGCGGTCATGGCGTTGAGGGCCATGGGCTGGTTGGTGGGGGCGTAGATCATCCACGGAGGCGTGCTCACCGGGGAGTCCGTCGCGTTGGTCGTGGCGCTGTCCGCGAGCGGCCCGATGATGCTGCGACGCGTGTTGGCCGCGAGGGTGATCGAAAGGGTCGTCGCGGTGTCGCTGGTGGGCGGGACGAAGACGACGCCGGTCGGCAACATCTGCGCCGGCTCAGGGGAGAACCACTTGTAGGGCGCGACCGAGGTATTGGTGATCGTGGAAGGATCGACGCCGCCGAGGTCCGCGGAGCTGACGCCGCCGACGGCGATGACGAACTGGCGGAGGTGGTTCACCTCGTCGTCCGGGTCGTTCAGGATGAGCAGGCGGTAACGGTTGGCGTAGGTGACGCCGGTCGTGCCGGGACCACGGTTCATCAGGGCCATCGCGCGGACGGTGCGGATCGACGACGCGATGAAGCGCTGGCCGGCGGGCAGGCCGCCGCCGTCACCCGCCGAGAGGCCGAGGAACAGCGAGGAGATCAGCAGGATGATCGTGATGACGACCAGCAGCTCGACCAACGTGAAGCCCTTGCGGGCGATGGAACGGACGGTCATTATTGGATGGCGAGGACCTGGGCGTAGTCACCGGGATCGGGGCTGCCTTCCAGGTTGGAGAAGTCGCCCTGAAGGTCGGTGGTAAAGATGATGACGCGCGCCGGGATGCCGCTGGTGCCGGCGATGGCGCGGATATCTTCCGGCATGGAATCGGCGCCCTTGGGGGCCACGATGTTGCGGATGTTGGTGTTGTTGTCGGTGTCCAGGATGACGCGGATGTTGCGGTTACCGAAACGGTCCACGAGCAGGCTGGTGTCCGTGAGGTTGGCCGGGTCCTCGAAGTCGTCCTTGCCGAAGGAGCAGAATTCCTCGCCGTTCTTATTGAGGGACTTGCGGTCGGCCGACGCGAGGGCGGTGCCGGTCGGAAGGCGGCCGGACATGGATTTGACGAACTTGAGGTTGGCGGCCGGTTCCTCGAGCAGGTGGATGCTGTCCTTGGACGAGTCGTAGGCGGTGCCGATGTTCGGGTAGAAACCGTAGACCTGCTTGTAGCGGGTGATGCCGCCGGCCCACTGGGTGAAGGCGGTCGTGGCGGACGACTGCTGGGCCTTCTTACGGACCCCGCGGATCGCCGGGAACAAGGCGGCCGACAGGATGCCGATGATGGCGATGACCGTGAGAAGTTCGATCAAGGTGAAACCGGCGCGACGACGAGGAGTCATGGAAAATCGGGGTAGGATTGGGGAGAGACCATTCTACGAGTCCCCACGCTCGGTTGAACAGTCAAAAACCGCCCTCTTTCGCTCCCCAAGCCCTCACCTAAGCCAAATAAAGCACCCGAGGGCCACGCCGGTGGGCACCAAAGCCCAGAGGAACAGCCGCCAAGCCGATACGCCCTCGGGAAACCACGGGGCGAGGATCGACTGACCGGCCGGATTCGGGGCGTTGGCGATGACGGTCAGCCCGCCGCCGGCCAAAGCGCCCGCCAGCACGGCATGCCGCAGGGCCTCCGCTTCCGGACCGGCCGCCGCCAAGCTGGGCACCTGCGAAGCGAGGTAGGTCACCGCCGCGTTGTCATTGAAAGCGGTCAAGACGGTCGAGACGGCCAGCAACGCCCCCTCCCCCATCCGGCCGAGCACCGGCGAGATCCACCATCCCTGGACCCCGCCCAGCACCACGAGACCGGCCAGGAAGAAGCCGACGAGCGCCGGGCCGCGCAATCCGGGAGCAGGCTGCCACCGGGAGGTCGCGGCGGTGAACGCGAGGAAGACGAGGAACCCGCCCAACATCAGCCCCGGGCGATGACCGGTGAGCATGAACACGGTCCAGACCATGCAGGCGAGATGGAAGACCACGACCCAGGCCGGCATGGGCGGCTCGGCCGACGCCTCCTCGGACGCGCCGCCGAGTCCCGCGAGCTCGCGCCGGAACCAGCCGAGGTAGGCGAGGTTCGAAAGCAGGATCGAGGCCAGGGCGGCGACGCCGAAATGCATGAAGACATCCTTGAGCCCCCAGCCCCATTTCGCGGCGACCATCACGACCGGCGGCGCGGCGAAATGCGTCAGCGCCCCGCCGACGGAGACGTTGACGAACAGCAGCGCCAGCGTGGCGTAACGCAGCGGCTCGGACGGCTTCAGCCTGTAGAACTGGGCCGAAAGCAGCAGCGCCCCGATCGTCATCGCCGCCGGCTCCGTGATCAGCGAGCCGAGCAGCGGCGCGAGCGTCAGCACCACGAACCAATGCGCCGTCGGCGAACCGCCGAAGAGCCGCCCGACGCGGCCGAGCAGGCCCGACGCCAAGGCCATCACGGGCTTCGACGCGGCCATGACCATGATGACGAAGACGAAAAGGGGTTCCACGAACTTGGACGGGCCGGCCGTCGCGGTGGCGACATACTCGCCGCTCTCGACATAACGCGCCGCGAATTCCCAGCCCTTGCCCGGCCATGCGACCATGAGCACGAAGAGCACGATCGCCCAGAGCCCGAACACGGCCTCGACCTCGCCGAGCAGGTGCAGCGCGGCGCCCTTGAGTCCGCCCTGCCGTTCGGCAAGCTGCGCGCGACGCGCGATGGCGGGACAAAGGAACGCGTGCGCGACGGCCGCGAAGAACACGAGCGTGCCGGCCAGCAGGAAACGGTCCGCGGCCATCGCGGCGGCGAGTTCGGACCAGAGGTCTGTCTGTGCGGGCATGTCCCACCTCACCGCATCGCGACGAGGTTGGCAATCCCAGCCGAACGGCTATTTGGCGGGCACGACGTCCGGGCGCGCGCCGCCGAGCGCCTTCACGAGATCGACCTGCGCGCCAAGACGGTCCAGGCGGACCCGGGCGACGGCGACCTGCGATTCGGCCAGCAGGCGGCGGGCGGCCAGCAGTTCCATGGGGCCGGTCTGGCCCTGGCGGGAACGCTCCGACGCGATCCGGTAGGCTTCGTCGGCCGCGCGGGCCCGGCGGTCGGCGGCCGCGGCCGCGGTCTCCCGGACGTCCACCAAGGCGTCGCGGACTTCGCGGCAGGCGTTCAGGACGGCCTTCTCATAGGCGGCCGCGGCCTGATGCTGCTCGGCGACGGCCCCTTCGACGCGGGCGGCGCCGCGACCGAAATCGAACAAGGGGTAACGCAGGTCGACGCCCAGCGACGACGTCGCGGTCGTGCCTTCGAACAACGCGTTCAGCTCGCGGCTCTCGGAACCGATGGCGGCGGTCAAGGTGAAGGCCGGGAACCGCGCGGCCTTCTGATAACCGATGCGCGCGTTGGCGGCGACGAGCGCCTGCTCCGCGGCGACGACGTCGGGACGGCGTTCGAGCAGGTCGGACGGCAGCCCGGCGGCGACGGGAGCCGGCAGACGCAGGCCGTCCTTCCGGCGCGCGGCCAAGGTGAGCACCGGCTGACCGGTCAGGGTGCCGAGCAGATGTTCCGCCGCGGCGCGCGCGCGACGGGCGTCCGCCAGGGCCGAGACCGCCGCGGCGCGGGCGACTTCGGCCTGGGCGAGCTCCTGCGGACCGGCGGCGCCCACGGCCGCGCGCTTGGCGACGATGCCCGCCTCCTCGTCGCGGGCGGCGAGGATCGCCTGCGCGGCGAAGGACTGCGCGTCCGCGGCCCGCAGGGCCGCATAGGCGCGCACGACGGCGGCGCCGACCGAAAGCTCGACGAGGCGGCGCGACTCACGGGCGCCCAGCAGCTGGGCGCGCGCGCCTTCCTCGGCGCGGCGGAGCTTGCCCCAGAAATCCAGCTCGAACGCGGTGCTGAGCCCTCCGCGCGCGCTGCTTCGGTGCCGTCCGGTCGCGGCCAGGTTCTGATTGTAGGCGCCTTCGCTCAGCTTGCTCGAGCTGACGCCGCCGACGGCGTCGACCTGAGGCAAGGCCGCGCCCTCGGTCTCGCCCAGCACCGCGGCGGCCTGTTCGACCCGGCCGACGGCGACCCGGAGATCGGCGTTGGCGACGATGGCTTGCGCGACCAGCGCGTCGAGCTGCGGGTCGCCGAAGGACTTCCACCATTCGGCGGAGATCGCCGCCCCGCCCCGCCCGGCTTCCGGGAAGGCCGGGGCCTTCGGCAGTTCCGGACGGACATAATCCGGGCCCATGGTGCAGCCGCCGAGCAGGACGCCGGCGGCGAGGAGGACGGTGCGAAGCATCATGGCTGGACGGGGGTCGGCTTGTCCTTCCGGCCCGAAAGCAGGTGGAAGAACCACGGGATGAACAAGGTCGCGACGAAGGTGTCCAGCAGCATGCCGCCGAGCACGCCCGTGCCCATCGACTGGCGCGCCGCGGCGCCGGCGCCGCCGGCGAAGGCGAGCGGGACGACGCCGAGGACGAAGGCCATGGAGGTCATCACGAGCGGGCGGATGCGCATCCGCGCGGCTTCGACGGCGGCGTCCGCCGCCGAGCGGCCCGCGCGGCGCGCGGTCTCGGCGAACTCGACGATGAGGATGGCGTTCTTGGCGGCGAGGCCGATGAGCGTCACGAGGCCGATCTGGAAATAGATGTCGTTCGGCATGCCGCGCACGAGGATGGCCAGCAACGCGCCGAGCAGCGCGAACGGCACGGTGAGCAGCACGCCCAGCGGCAGCGCGAGATCCTCGTAGAGGGCCGCGAGGATCAGGAACACCATCAGGAGCGCGAGCAGGAAGGCCGGCAAGGCCGACGTCGCCGCGCGCTTCTCCTGCAAGGCCTGCGCCGTCCAGTCGATGCCGTAGCCGACGGGCATGATGTCCTCGGCGATCTGCTCGACGAGGGCGATGGCCTGGCCCGAGCTCACGCCGGGCGCGGCGGAGCAGATCAGGCGCGCGGACAGGAAGCCCATGTGGCGCTCCAGCTGCTCGGGACCGGAGGAGGGCTTGAACTTCACGATGCTGGACAGCGGGACCATGGCGCCGTTCGCGGCGCGCACGTGCACGCGGCCCGCGGCGGCGGCGTCCATGCGGTCGGCGGCCTCGGACTGGACGAGCACGCGGTAGGTGCGGCCCGACAAGGTGAAATCGTTGGCGTACACGACGCCGATGGTCGCCTGCAGCGCCTCGTGGAGGTCCGGCAGCGTCACGCCGAGGGCGGCGGCGCGGACTTCGTCCACCTCCGCGAGGAACTGCGGCACGGCCGGACGCAGGAAGACGCGGATGCCGGTGAGCTCCGGCCGGGCGCGCAGGGCGGTCTCGAGCTTCTCGATGTTGGCCGCGAGACGGGCGGGATCGTCGTCTTCCCTCGCCTGGAGGTAGAACTCGAAGCCGCCGGCGGAACCGATGCCGCGGATGGCGGGCGGGTTCACGACGAGGCACATGCCGTCGGGCTGGGTCATGCCGATCGCGTTGAGCTGACGGGCGAGGATCTCGCCGCCGGGCGGACGGGTCCCGAAATCCTTCAAGGGCAGGAAGATCGTGCCGGAGTTGGTGCGCTCGCCGCCGCCGAGCAGGTCGAACCCGCTGATGGCGAAGGTGTGGCGGACGGCGGGATTCTCGCGCAGCCTGGGCGTCAGGTCGTCCATGAAGGCCTTGGTGCGGTTGATGCCCGCGCCGTCAGGCAGCGCCACCATCGCGAGCAGGTAGCCTTGGTCCTCGGGCGGCAGGAAGCTGCGCGGGATCTTCACCACGAGGACGAGGTTCGCGACGGCGATCGCGACGAAGCCTGCGGCGGCGGAACGGGGATGGTCGAGCAGCCAGCGGACGGCGCGGCCATGCCATGCGGCGACGGAGGCGAAACCGCGGCCGAAGCCCTCGGCGAAACGGGCCATCCGGCCGACGGGGGCGCCGGCGACGTGCGGCCGGAGCAGCAACGCGCAGAGCGTCGGGGTCAGGGTCAGCGCGACGAAGCCCGAGAGGATCACGGAGAGCGCGACGGTCACGGCGAACTGGCGGTAGAGCACGCCGGCGATGCCGCCCAGGAAGGCGACCGGCAGGAAGACGCAGACGAGCACGCAGACGATCGCGACGATCGCGCCCGCGACCTCGCGCACGGATTCCTTGGCGGCCTCGAAAGGGCTCAGCCCCTGCTCGCGCATGAGGCGCTCGGTGTTCTCGAGCACGACGATCGCGTCGTCGACGACGATGCCGATGGCGATGACCATGGCGAAGAGGGTCAGGATGTTGATGCCGTAGCCAAGGACCCAGAGGCCGGCGCAGGCGCCGATCAGGGAGACGGGCACGGCGATCATCGGGATCAGGGTGGCGCGCCAGGAGCCGAGGAAGAGGAAGACGACGATCGCCACGAGGAACGCCGCCTCCAGGAGCGTGCTGCGCACCTCGCCGATGGCGGAGCGCACGAAGCGGGTGGTGTCGAACGGGATACTGTACTCGACGTCGGGCGGGAACTGCTTCGTCATCTCGTCCAGGCGCGCGCGGATCCGGTCGGCGGTCTCCAGCGCGTTGGAACCGGTCTGGAGGAACACGCGGATGCCGGCCACGGGCTTGCCGTCGAGCATGCTGAGCTGCTCGTAGCTCTGCGAGCCGAGCTCCACGCGGGCCACGTCGCGCAGGCGCAGGACGCCGTCGGCGCCGGAGGCGCGCAGCACGATCTCGCCGAACTGCTCGGGCGTCGCGAGGCGCCCGCGGGCGATGACGGGCACGACGAAGGCGGCGTCGACGGAAGGCTCCTGGCCGAGGCGGCCGACGGCGTACTGGGCGTTGGTGGCGCGGATCGCGCGCACGACCTCGGCGGAGGTCACGCCGAGGGCGGCCATGCGGTCCGGACGCAGCCAGACGCGCATCGCGTAGTCGCGCGCGCCGAAGACGCCGGCGTCGCCCACGCCGGGCAGGCGCTTGAGCTCCTCGACGACGACGGAGGAGGCGAAGTTGCTCAGGAAGACGGAGTCGCGGGTGGCCTTGGGCGAGACGAGCGAGACGGACATGAGGATGTCGTTCGAACGCTTCTTGGTGATGACGCCGAGGCGGCGGACCTCCTCGGGCAGGCGGGGCTCGGCGAGCTTGACGCGGTTGGCCACGAGGATGGTGGCCATGTCGGGGTCGACGCCGTTCTCGAAGGTGACGGTGATGCTGAGCGCGCCGCTCGACGAGGCGTTGGAGGAATAATACAGGAGGCCTTCGACGCCGTTGATCTGCTCCTCGAGGGGCGCGGCGACGTTGTTGACGAGGGCTTCCGGCGAGGCGCCGGGATAGCTCGCGACGACGGTCACGGTGGGCGGCGCGATCTGCGGGTACTGCGAGAGCGGCAGGTGCAGCAGCGCGAGCCCGCCGATCAGGACGATGATGAGGGAGAGGACGGCGGAGAAGATCGGCCGCCGGATGAAGAAGTCCCAGCCCATTTACTTCTTGGCCGGAGCGACGACGACCGGGGCGCCCGGGCGCAGCTTGTGCAGCTGGTTGAGGATGACGCGGTCGCCGGGACGGAGACCGGAGAGGATGACGATGTCCGCGCCCAGGGTCTCGCCGAGCACGACGGGGCGGGCCTCGGCGCGGTCGCCGGCGCCGATCACGAAGACGGAACGGCCGGAAGGAGCCTGGACGAGAGCGAGCTGCGGGATGAGGTAGGCGTCCTTGGCCTTGCCGCCGGTCACGCGCGCGCGGACGAACTGGCCGGCGAGCAGGCCGCCGTCGGCGTTGGCGAAACGGGCGCGGAGCTGGACGGTGCCGAGGCGGGTGTCGACCTGCGTGGAGGCGAAATCGATCTTGCCGCGGACCGGATAGGCGGAGCCGTTCGGGAGCAGGAGCACGACCTCGGCGCCCTGGGCGGACTTGGCCCCGTCGGCGAACAAGCGGTGGAAATCATCCTCGGAAAGACCGAAGCGCGCCCAGAGCTCGTCCGAGCTGACGATGGTGGTGAGCAGGCCGTCCGGACCGGTCGGGGTGACGAGCGCGCCTTCCGTGCGCAGACGGCGACCGGCGATGCCGGCGACCGGCGAGCGGACCTCGCAGTAACCGAGGTCGAGCTGGGCGAGGTTCGCCTTCGCGGCGGCGGCATCACGCGCGCCCTTGGCGGCGGCGGCCAAGGCCTGCGCGTCATCGGCTTCCTTGCGGCTCGCGGCCTTCTGCGCGAAGAGGGCCGCCTGGCGGGCGGCCTCGTCGGTCGCCTGCTGCGCCCGGGCGGTCTCCTGCGCGAGCTGCGCCAGGGCGAGGGCATGCGCCGCGGCGTAAGGCGCCGGGTCGATCCGGAAGAGCAGGTCGCCAGCCTTCACCCGGACGCCTTCGGCGTAATTGACCGTCTGCAGGATGCCTGTCACGCGGGCGCGGACTTCCACCTCGCGCACGCCTTCGGTCTGCGCCGGGGCGATCGCCGTCTGGGCGATGTCGGCCGGAGCCACCTGGAGAACCGCGACCGGGAGGGGGCCGGAGGGCGGCGGCGCCTGCTCCTGACGGCAGCCGACCAGTCCAAGGAAGAGGGCCGCGCAGAGAAGACTCTCGACAGGGCGAGATTTACATACAGACATGTATGTAAATCTATTTGCCCTACCATGGCTCGCAAGACCAAAGCAGAGGCCGCCCTGACCCGTGACCGAATCGTGACCTGCGCCCGCCAGGTCTTCAGCCGCGACGGGGTCACGAACACCTCCCTAGAACAGGTCGCCAAGGAAGCCGGCGTGACCCGCGGCGCGGTCTACTGGCACTTCCGCGACAAGGCCGACCTTTTCATGGCCGTACGCCAACAGACCGGGATCCTGCTCCGGTTCAGCGATTTCAAGACGGGCGACGCCCTCCGCCGCCTCGAGACCGGACTCCATGAGGCGCTTCGACGCCTCGTCTTAGACCCGCAGGCCCGCGAGACCTACGAGGTGATGCTTTGGAAATGCGAGTATGTCGGCGCATTCGCCGGCGTCCGCAAGGACCTGATGTCCGCCGGCACGCTCTTCCTGAGCGAGACGACGGAGCTCTACGCGGAGGCGGTGCGCGCCAAGCTGGTCTCCGCCGACCTCGACCCGCGGCTGGCCGCCCGCGAGACCTTCTGCTTCTACGCCGGGATGCTCAAGCTGTGGCTGGCCGACGAGGGCGGGCAGGCCGTCCGCCATGATATCCTGCGCGTGATCACCCATCACGTGGACAGCCGCCGACTCCGCCGTGCCGTCGGCCAGAAGGCGGTTTGACTGCCTACGCCGCCGCCCTTATCAAAGAGCCGTGAAGGCTCTCCCCGCCCTGCTCTGCCTGCTCCTGCTCGGGGTCGCCCAGGCATGGGCCGCCGAACCGGACGCGCCCCAGACGCTGCCGATCCTCTACGACCAGCCCGGCGACCGATACATCATCCGTATCGACCTCCGCCGCTACCAGGTGCCCTACGTGACGAAGGAAGCCGTGGTGCAGCTGCTGGCCGCCGCCAACTACCCGCGCACGAAGCTGCGCTACGACGAATACAAGCGCTCGCTCGAGGACAAGGCGAAGGCCGAGGCCCTCGTGCACCGCGCGCAGCAGGCCGTCACGCGCGAGTCGGACCGCGTCTCCCGCCTCCGCCGCAGCCTCGAGGCGCTCCGCTCCCAGCTCGCCCTGCTCCGCTCCCAGCCGAACATCGACGTCCGCGAGCTCCAGTTCCTCCAGGAACAGATCCGCAACACGTCCGCCTCGATCGCCTCCGCCGAGGACATGGAGGCGAAAGCCCAGTCGAACCTCGACAAGACCAAGTCCTCCACGGAGTCGGCGTTCCTGCGCGCCGACAAGGCCCGCGAGGACTACGTCGCCGCGCTCGACGAGTACGAGAAGCCGCTCGCCGCCATCCGCGCGATCGCGCAGACGCACGGCACCGCGCTCTGATTTCCAGAACATGAAGACCACCGCCCTCCTCCTCGCCCTGCTCTGCGCCGGCTCCGTCGGCTTCGCCCAGGATACCAAGGCGCCCGCCGCCAAGGCCGCGCCGAAGCCTGTCGACCGCTACGCCGTCCGCCCGGACGAGAAGGTTACCTGGCATGACGTGCGCGAGACGGACCTCGAAGGCCGCGCCTTTCCCGACGCCGCCCGCAAGAGCTACTTCGACCGCCTGCCCGCCGAGGCCGACGGCAAGGTCACGCCCGCCGTCTGGGGCCTGAGCCGCGACAGCGCGGGCCAGATGTTCCGCTTCCGTACCGACGCCACGACGATCTACGCCCACTACAAGGTCACCAAGCCGCAGCTCGCGATGCCGCACATGCCCGCCACCGGCGTCAGCGGCCTCGACCTCTACGCCCGCGACCAGGACGGCAAGTGGCGCTGGGTGCAGGTCGCCCGCCCCGGCGCGCAGGAGATGAAGATCCGCCTCGCCGAGAACCTCGACGCCGGCGAACGCGAATACGCGCTCTACCTCCCGCTCTATAACGGCGTGGAATTCCTCCACGTCGGCGTGCCCGAGGGCAGGCAGTTCGCCGGCCTCAAGCCGCGCGCCAAGCCCGTCGTCTTCTACGGCACCTCGATCACGCACGGCGCCTGCGCGAGCCGCCCGGGCATGGTGCATACGGCGATCCTCGGCCGTCGCTTCGACGTACCGGTGGTGAACCTCGGCTTCTCCGGCAACGGCCGCATGGACCAGGCCGTCGGCGACTTCCTCGTGCGCATCGACGCCGCCGCCTACGTCATCGACTGCCTCCCGAACATGAACGCCAAGGAAGTCTCGGAGAAGTGCGTACCGCTCGTGAAGCAGCTCCGCGCCGCCCGCCCGGAGACGCCGATCATCCTCGTCGAGGACCGTCGCAACACCGATTCGTGGATCATCGCCGGACGCCGCCAGCGCCACGACGAGAACCATGCCGCGCTCAAGGCCGCCTACGCGCAGCTCCTGAAGGAAGGCGTGAAAGGCCTTTCCTACGTGCCCGGCGACCATCTCTACGGCGACGACAGCGACGGCGCCACGGACGGCTCGCACGCGAGCGACCTGGGCTTCTACCGCCAGGCCGACGTCTTCGAGCCCTTCCTCAAGGCCGCCCTCGGCCGCTGATTTCCGGCCGATCCGCTGGCGAAACGGCGAACTCCTTCCAGATTAAGCGCCCATGCAAAGGAGCTTCCGCTACTACGACCTGATCCTCGGCGCGTTCGTCGCGGTGCTGCTCTGCTCGAACCTCATCGGCCCGGCGAAGATCGTGCAGCTCGACCTGCCGTTCCTCGGGAAGACCGACTTCGGCGCGGGCATCCTGTTCTTCCCGCTCTCCTACATCTTCGGGGACATCCTCACCGAGGTCTACGGGTACGCGCTCGCCCGACGCGTGATCTGGTCCGGCTTCGCGGCGATGCTCTTCGCGACGATCATGACCTGGGTCGTGCTCGCGATGCCGGCCAGCCCGGACGCGACATTCAACGCGCAGCTGCAGCCGGCGCTCGAGACCTGCTTCGGCGGCGGCTGGCGCATCGCGCTCGGCTCGATCGTCGCCTTCTGCATCGGCGACTTCCTCAACTCCTACGTGCTCGCGAAGATGAAGATCAGCATGGGAGGCAAGCACCCGTGGGCCCGCTTCATCGGCTCGACCGTCGTCGGCCAGGGCGTCGACAGCCTGGTGTTCTACCCGATCGCGTTCCTCGGGATCTGGACCGTGGACAAGGTCCTCGGGGTCATGCTCGCCAACTGGCTCCTGAAGGTGCTGGTCGAAGCGCTGATGACGCCGGTGACGACCGTCGTCTGCGCGAAACTCAAGCAGGCCGAAGGCGTCGACACGTTCGACACCGACACCGATTTCACGCCCTTCAGCCTCAAGCGCTGATCAGCCGGCACCCCGCTTAGATGGTCTTTATCGGCCTCCAATCGGGCTTTCCGTCATAATCTCGGGGTTTTCCGAGGAATCCGTTGACAACACCCCCCGGGGTGAGCACAACAACCTCAGTCAATTTCACTCAGGTAAGAGCCTCCCTTATAAAGGACGCATCAGTCGCGAGGGCGACTAACGGAATCAGGATTCAAACTCTCCGTACCCGACCCCAGAGTCCCGTAGCTAGGACTCTGGACTTATTTGTCCCGGCAACGGGAAAACAGGCCGCACCACCCGTGCGGCCTGTTTCGTATCGTCGTGCCCAAGACTGGACTCGAACCAGTAAGCCTTTCGGCGGCAGATTTTAAGTCTGATGTGTATACCGTTCCACCACTTGGGCCGACGCCTCCAAGGTGCGGACGCGCCTCGGATTGGCAACCCGGGAAAGCGGGCGACGTTCGCCTTCGCCTTGCCCTCCCGACCAAACCCGGCTTCCTTCCGCGCATGGATCGCTTAGCCCAGACGTTCGCCCGCTGCCAAGCCGAAGGCCGCCCGGCCTTCGTGAGCTACGTCTGCGCCGGCGACCCCGACGTCGAGACGTCCAAGGCCGTGCTGCTCTCCCTGGCGCAGAACGGCGCCGACGTGCTCGAGGTGGGCGTGCCCTTCTCCGACCCCCTCGCCGACGGCCTGACGAACCAGCTCGCGGCCCAGCGCGCGCTCGAAGGCGGCATGACCTACGACGGCCTGCTCGACGTGCTCCGCGCGGTGCGCGCCGGCACGGACAAGCCGATCGTGCTCTATTGCTATTATAACCTGCTGTTCTCGTTCGGCCTCGACAGCTACTGCGCCAAGGTCCGCGCCGCCGGCGCCGACGGCCTGCTCGTCCTCGACTGCCCGCCCGAGGAGGCCGACGAGCTGATCGCGGCCTCGAAGAAGCACGGTCTCGCGAACATCTTCATCGTGGCTCCGACCACGCCGCCTGCGCGCATCGGCCTCATCGCGAAGCACGCCTCGGGCTTCATCTACTACGTGTCGCGCGAAGGCGTGACCGGCGAGCGCTCCGAGCTGGCCGCGAACCTCTCGGCCTCCGTCGCCGAGATCCGCAAGCACACTTCCCTGCCCATCTGCGTCGGCTTCGGCGTCTCCACCGCCGCCCACGTCCAGGCCATCGCCAAGGTCGCCGACGGCGTGGTCGTCGGCAGCGCCCTCGTGAACGTCGTCGCCGCCCACAAGGACAAGAAGGGCGAAGCCGCGGCCGCCATCGGCGCCAAGGTCCGCGAGTTGCTGGCCAAGTAATTCAAGGGGTAGGGGCAGGGATAGGGGTCGGGGTAGTCAGATAAAACAAGGGGCTCTCTGCCTTTTGTCCGCACCTACCCCGACCCCGACCCCTTCGCTATCCTCTAATCCCTTGACCAAGGGCCTTCCCTCCCCACTTTCCCCATGGTCCTAACCTCGTTAGGGCCACCGGAACCGCACCGCATGGCCCCACAAGACACCTGGACGAAAAAAGACCTGACCGGCATCGAGGAGCTTTCCCGCTCCGAGATCGAACTGCTCTTCCGCCAAGCCGACCAGTTCCTGCCCGCGCTCGCGCCGGGCAAGGGCCTCGACCTGATGAAGGGCCGCACGGTGGTGAACCTCTTCCTCGAGCCGAGCACGCGCACCCGCACGGCCTTCGAGATCTCGGCCAAGAAGCTCGGCGCCGAAGTCGTCTCGATCAACACGACGGCCTCCTCCCTGGTGAAGGGCGAGACCCTCCGCGACACGGCCGAGAACATCCGCGCGATGGGCGTCGACGCCATCGTGATGCGCCACTCCTCCGCCGGCTCCGCCCGCTACCTGGGCTCGGTCCTCGACATCTCGGTGGTCAACGCCGGCGACGGCGCCCACGAGCACCCGACGCAGGCCCTGCTCGACGCCTTCACGCTCCGCCGCCGCTTCGGCAAGGTCGAAGGGCTCAAGGTCACGATCCTCGGCGACATCCTCTTCAGCCGCGTCGCCCGCTCCAACATCCTCTGCCTCTCGAAGCTCGGCGCGCAGGTCACCCTCGCCGGACCGGCGACGCTCGTCCCGGCCGCGCTGAAGGAAGCCTTCCCGCAGGTCCGCATCGTCCATGACCTCAAGGAAGCGCTGCAGGACTGCGACGCGGTCATGCTGCTGCGCATCCAGCACGAGCGCCAGACGACCACCCACTTCCCTTCGCTCGGCGAATACACCGCGCAGTTCGGCCTCAACGCCGAACGCGCCGCCTGGCTCAAGCCCGAGGCGATCGTCATGCACCCGGGCCCCATCAACCGCGGCGTCGAGGTCGAAAGCGAAGTCGCCGACGGTCCCCGCTCGGTCATCCTCGAACAGGTCCGGAACGGCGTCGCCGTCCGCATGGCCGTCCTTCACCTCTGCACCGGAGCCATCAGCCGATGAATCCCGCCGACAACTCCCCCCTCTGGATCCGCGGCGCCCGCGTGATCGATCCCTCCGCGAAGCGCGACGAAGCCAAGGGCGACGTCTTCGCCCTCGACGGCCGCATCGTCGACCGGCTCTCCGCCGCCGACCAGGCCAAGGCCCGCGTCATCGACGGCCAGGGCCTCGTCGTCGCCCCGGGCTTCGTCGACCTGAACTGCCGCCTCGGCGAACCGGGCCGCACGGCCCGCGAGACGATCCGCACCGGCACCCGCGCGGCCGCCGCCGGCGGTTTCACGACGGTCGTCACGATGCCCGACTCGCTGCCCGCGGCGGACAACGTCGGCACGATCCAGCTGCTCCGCGAGATCTGCTCGCGCGACGCCGCGGTGCGCGTGCTCCCCACGGGCACCCTCACCAAAGGCCATGAAGGCAAGGCCCTCGCCCCGCTCGGCACGATGAAGAAAGCCGGCGTGGTCGCGGTCACGGACACGACCTCCGGCGTCCAGAACAACGAGATCATGCGCCGCGCGCTGGAATACGCCGCGATGTTCGACCTGGTGGTCCTCGACCATTGTCAGGACAGCAGCATGACCGAAGGCGGCCAGATGCACGAAGGCGCCTGGTCCCTCCGCCTCGGCCTCCGCGGCCTGCCGCGCGCCGCCGAGGAGATCGTCGTCTCGAGCGACTGCCTGCTCGCCGAACTCACCAAGGCCCGCATCCACCTGCAGCACCTTTCGTCCGGCGGTTCCACCGACATCGTCCGCCGCGCCAAGGCCAAGCAGCTCGCGGTCACGGCCGAGGTCTCGGCGCTCCACCTGCTCCTCACCGACGCGGCGCTCGCCCACTACGGCACGAGCCTGAAGACGAACCCGCCGCTCCGCGAAGAAGCCGACCGCCTGGCGCTCATCGCCGCGCTCGTCGACGGCACGATCGACGCGATCTGCTCCGACCACTCGCCCTGCACGGCCACCGAGAAGGACTGCGAGTTCGACCTGGCTCCGTTCGGCGCCGCGACGTTCGAGACGGCCTTCGCGGCCGCCCACACGGCGCTCGTCGCCGGCGGCCACGCCGACCTCCCTTTGCTCATCGCCCGCCTGACCCACGGTCCGGCCAAGGCCCTCGGCCTCGAAGCCGGCACGCTCAAGGCCGGCGCGCTCGCCGACCTGGTCCTCCTCGACGCCAAGGCTGCCTGGACGCCCGCGAAGGGCGACCTCGCCTCGAAATCCGGCAACAACCCGCTCCTCGGCCGCGCCCTGACGGGTCGCGTCCGCGCGACGTTCGTCGGCGGTCGCCAGGTCTTCGGCGCCTAAGCGAAGATGGATGAGCTCACGCAGTCCCTCGAAGCCTTCGGGCCGTGGGACTGGGCATGCGTGGTCGCCAACCTGCTCACGGCGATCGCAGGTATCTTCGCGCTGAAGTGCTGGCGTGGTCTCCCCGGTAAGACGGGCGCCCCGACGACCTTCATGAGCGACGCCGTGGTGGCCCTGTGCACGGGCCTGCTTTCCTTCGGCATCATCTTCGGCGTGGTGACGGGCATGGTGTCGCAGGCCTTCTCCACGCACTTCGGCATCTCGCAGGCGCACCTCTTCACCGCCGCCTTCTGCGGCCAGCTCACCGCGGCCGCCACGATGCTCGGCATGGGCGCGGCCGCCCCGCAGACGCTCCACTGGGCGCCTTCGGTGGAGTCCGACGAGCCCAAGCCGGAAGGCTCGCCCTTCCGCCAAGCTCTCCGCGCTTTCAGCGTCCCCCGCGTGCTCTTGGGCCTGCTCGCGATCTTCGCGCTGGGTCTCGCCGCCACGCTCGTCTGGAAAGGCTTCCACGTCGCCTGGGAACAGCTCTTTCTTAAGGGCTGGGCCGGCCAGCCGCCCGCCGACGAACCCCAAGAGATCGTGGATGCGGTACTCAAGACCGATGTCGATACTTGGCGATTCCTGACGATTGCTTTGGCGGTGACGATTGGTGCCCCCATCATGGAAGAACTCGCCTTCCGCGGGATGATTTACCCTGGTATCAATCGTATTTTATCTGACTCAAATCAGTGGATACGGGCCATTCTCTGGCTCGCATTTATTGGTCCTATCACAATCTGGCTTTGCTCGGATTTAAACCTAGAAGCATTCACCATTCCGCCCCTGGATCCGCAAACGCTGATACCAGGGAACGACAACCCCCTTAAACAGACTAGAAATATTCTGATCTTGATCAACTTCTTGATCAAATCTGCGGCCATCTTGCTTCTCTCGAGTCCATTTGCCTATGCGATGACAAGGCTGACCTCCGAACGCCATGGCCGTTGGATCGCCATCGTCGTGACCGGCGCCCTCTTCAGCGTGGCGCACCAGAGCCCGTCCGCCGCCCTTCCCTTGTTCGCGTTCGGCGCCTTCATGTGCCTGGTCCGCGACCGCTATGGCCTCATCACCTGCATGGCGATCCACTGCTGTTTCAACGGTTGGAACTTACTCTGGTTGAAACTGGCCCCGAACGCCTCCACCTTCTGAAGCCATGGGCGCCCTCACGACTCTTGCGGACCGCTCGGTCGCCAAGCTGACCGAGGAGGAGATCATCCGCCGCGTGGTGCAGTCCCTCGCCGACGCCGCTCCCGCCTTCCCCGAAGGCCCGGGCGGCGATTGCGCGCACCTGCCGACGACCGGCGGTCGCTCCATCCGCGCGAGCACGATCGACTCGGTGATCCTCGGCCGGCACTTCGACGCGGCCTGCGACGGCATCCGCGCGGGCGCCAAGCTGGTAAACCGCAACCTCAGCGACCTCGCCGCGGCCGGCGCCGTGCCCTCCGACGCCCTGCTGTCCCTCGTGATCGGCGCCGACGTCGACGCGACGTGGCTGACCGACTTCGCCCATGGCGCCGGACGCGCGGCCGCCAAGGCCGGCCTGCGCATCGTCGGCGGCGATATCTGCCGCGGCACGCAAGGCACGTTCATCGGCACGCTCGCGGTCCAAGGCTTCGCCCACCGCATCCTGACCCGCAAGACGGCCACGGCCGGCGACGCGCTCTTCGTGACCGGCCAGCTCGGCGGCTCGCTCTACGGCAAGCACCTCGACTTCTCCCCCCGCCTCGCCGAGGGCGAATGGCTCTGCGGCCATGGCGAAGTGACGGCCTGCACCGATCTCTCCGACGGCCTGGCCAAGGACCTCCCCGGCCTGCTGGGGCCGAAGCTGGACGCGCGCATCAGCGTGGCGGCCCTGCCTTTGTCCGACGCCGCGAAATCTCTGGCCAAATCCGACGGCAAACCGGCCCTCGAACACGCCCTGCAGGACGGCGAGGACTACGAGCTGCTCTTCGCGGTCAGCGCCGATCGCGCCGACCTGCTCGAAACCTCCTTCCGCAAGGCCTTCCCGCTCACGCCGCTGACCCGCCTGGGCACGATCGAAGCCGGCACGGGCCTCGCCCGCGACCTGGCCGACGGCGAACCGATCAAGGCCCGCGGCTTCGGCCACTTCGCCTGAGCTCCGTCGCTCCGCTCAGATGCGAAACCGGCGGATCGCGACGAACAAGGCGAAGATGAAAGCCGAGGCGCCGAAGGTGACCGTCACGGTCTCGTAAGTGGCGAGCAGTTCGAGCACCTGATCGAGGAGCTTCACCGATTCCTTCGTGTCGCGTTCGGCGACCTCCAGGGCGGTCGTCGCGGCGGTCGCGGTGACTTCGACGTTCTTGTTGTCCGATTTCGTGCCCTGGTCGGTGAAAAGCACGACGCCCGTGTCGGCGGACTTCATCGCGGCCTTATAGGCCTCGAACGAAGACTGGATGCTGATGGTGGTATCCTTGACGCGCTTGGTGGTGTCGCGCAGCTCGTGGCTGAACCAGAGTCCGGCGAGGGAGACGAGCAACGTCACCACGGCCATGCCGACGATGCCGATCTCGGCTTGAATGAGGTTGTTCTTGGCGGATCGACCGCGGCTACGCTGGGCGCACATGGATTTTGTGTTTAAAGATTGAGGGTGGCCTGGCCGTCATCGGGCTTAGGCGTGGCCGGCGGCTTAGGGGCGCGCGGCTTCTTGGCGGGTGCCTTCTTCGTCGGCGCCTTCTTGGCGGCGGGCTTCTTGGCGCCGGGCTTCGTCGGCCCCTTCTTGGCCGGGGTCGCTTTCTTGGCGACGGCGCGGCGGCGGCGCTTGGGCTTCTTCTTCCGCGAGAACAGGCTCTTCCAAGCGGGTGTCTTCTGCTTGTCCTTGTAGCCGAGCTTACGACGGATGTTCGAGGTCACCCAGTCGACCAGCTCCGGAGCGACCGCGCCGCAGAGGCCTTGGACGATCGCCTTGTTCAGCGAAGAGAGTTCCCACTGGAACATGACGAAATACGCGATGACCGCGAAGATCGCGGCGGCGAGGACGTGCCGGAGCGACCGCTGCCAGCTGGCGTCGGCGGCCTCATCGACGAGCAGACGGCCGACCATCGCGGCGGCACCGATGAGGGCGACGATCCAGCCGCCGGATTTGAAGGCGAGGAGAGCGACCTGGAAGTTGTTCGCGACCGCCGCCACGCCCTTGGCCGGGGCGACCTGCGCCGTAGCTTCCGCCAGGATGAGCGCCAAGGTCATGCGCGTCCCTCCCTGGTCCGGAGACCGTCTCCCGCGAGGCGGAAAGCTGATGTGAGAAGACGACGCAAGGCGACGGAGTACCCGGAAGGATACGGTTCGTAAAAAGGGGAGGTTCAGCCTTGGCCCGGCCGCCTCCCCTCTCAACCCCTAATGTTAAGGTAATTATTGAAAACCTGCCTTAAAGCGCCGCTTTTCGGGCCGGGCGGCCTTCGTCGACCTCGATGTAGTCGAACATCGTGTCCACGCCGGCGTCGGCGGTGAGGCCGTTCTCCTTGAGACGACGGAGGAGCACTTCATTGGCTTCGTCGCGCCAGCCGCGCTTGGTCATGAAGCCGTTCCAGATCTCGATGTCGTTCGTGGAAAGCTTGCGACCCTTGGCCTCGGCCCAGGCCAGGACCTGCTCGGAGGTCGCCGACGGATTCTGCAGCACCCAGACACGGAGGTCGTCATACTTGATGCCGAGATACTGGCAGCAGCGGTCATCGAAGGCCTTGCCGAGATTGTTCACGAAGTCGGCATGGAGCTGACCGGCCGCGTGCAGGCGAATCTTGGAGACCAGACGGGGAAGATACACGAAACCACGGACGGCTTCATACGGGCTGAGGAGACCAGGGACGAGGGGCATGGGTGTGTGATGAGATAAAAGATGACGGATGACAGATGGCAGAGGAAAGCCAAAACCCGAGTTAGGTCTTAGCGGTTGGCGGTTAGCGGTCAATTTCGCGAGGACTCGAGGACCGGAGGTCACGAGGGCCAGATAGTTTGACGTGGTCGTTCACGGTTTCTGGCCACTGACCTCTTTCACCCGACATTCGCACCTTTGCGCCCCTGTACCTCGTACCCTCAATCCCTCCGGTCCTCCTGCCCTCCGGCCCTCCAGCCCTCCAGCCCTCGTGTCCTCCTGCCCTCGCTAGTG
>OFRH01000038.1_pt1 | contig 22920 bp, 27 predicted proteins | sample 1543111 | NCBI WGS metagenome assembly OFRH01 (sample SAMN07774220, study PRJEB24372) | wastewater metagenome | isolation source: Exp Tend NO 100WW | collected 2016-02
TGTGCGGGTCATGTGGTCCGTCGAAGGCGAGGTAAGAGAAGAAAGGCTGCTTGCCGTCCTGCGACTTCAGGAACGCGAGGGTCTCGTCGGTGGCCTCTTCGCAGAGGTGCTTCGGGCCGACCTTGCCCGGCGTGAGCTTGCCGGTCGGGAGCATGTCGCTGGTCGGCGCCTTGAGCGGATTTACCATCCCGCCGACGAAGAGCGCCTTGGCCTGCTGGAAGGACTTCGAGATCGAGGGCGGACCATTGTGCCACTTGCCCGTGGCGAAGGTCGCGTAGCCGGCCGCGCCGAAGGCATGGGGCCAGGTCTGGTGCTTCAGCAGTTTCTCATCGATCTGCGCCAACGAGCGACCGGACAGCAGCATCGCGCGCGAAGGCACGCAGGTCGCGCCGCCATTGCCTCCCTGCATGTAAGCGCGGGTGAAAGCCACGCCGCGCTTCACGAGCCGATCGAGATTAGGGGTCTTGATGACTGGATTACCGAGCGCCGCGATGGTGTCGGCGCGCTGGTCGTCGGCGAAGATGAAGACGACGTTCGGCGGCTGGGCGGCGGTCAGGGACACGACTGTGACTAGCAACGCAAAGCAGAGTCGGGGCAGGCTCATGGGCCCATCCAAGCCCGTCCGCCCAGGGAAGGCAACCCGCGTTCAGGCGTTGAAGCCGTGGTGCCCGTCCTGCTTCCGATGCTCAGGGGCGTCCGGCTCGACATGGACCAGCACCGAGATCACCTCGGGATGCGAACGAAGGATGTCGGCCTTGATCCGGCCAGCGATGGCATGGCCTTCGGCGACCGTGGCGCCTTCGGCTACCTGCAGGTGGAAATCGACCTCGAAACGATCGCCCAGACGGCGGGCACGGAAAGCGTGGAAACCTTTGGCCCCCGGAGCGGCGAGGATATGCTCGCTGAGGTCATGCAGGACGTGCTCGGCCGGAGCGGTGTCTAGGAGATCCTCGCAGGCGCCCTTGAAGAGTTTGATGCCCTCGGCGCCAAGCCAGCCGGCGAGCACGAGACCGACGACCTTATCGAGGGCCTTCCATTCCGGATGGACGTTGGCGATGACGACCGCGACGAGTGCGAGGAGCGACGCGATGGCGTCGGCACGATGGTCGGTTGCGTTCGCCATGAGCAGGCGCGAACCGAGGCGTTCGGCCTGACGGCGGGCGTACTGATAGAAGCCTTCCTTGATGAGCAACGCAGCACCGGCGACCCAAGCGGCGGCTAGACCCGGTGTGGCGATCTCGGCGCCGCTGACGAGCGCGGAGAGCGACTGCCAGGCGAGACCGAGGCAGAAGATGAGCACCAGTGACGAGATGAGCATCGTCGCCAGGGTGGAAAAGCGATGATGGCCGTAGGGATGGTCGTCGTCCTTAGGCAGATGCGCGAACTTAAGGCCGATGATGGCCGCGATGTCGCTGGCGATGTCGACGAGTGAGTGGATGCCGTCAGCGACGAGGGCCTGCGAAGACGCGATGAAACCGACGCTGAGCTTGGCTGCCGCCATGACGACGTTGACCGCCAAGCTGAGCGCCACGGTCAGACCACCCTCGCGCTGCAGCGTCGTACTCATTTGGGTGAGTTAGCCTTAATCAGCTCGGCTTCGGCCTGCCAGTCGATTCGGACCAGACGGGCTTCGGCGACCGCCGGGTGGCTTTTCAATTCCTGGACCAAGGCTTCGAGCTTACCCCAAGGGGCTCCCCCAGGAAGCTTACGCCACGCATCGAGTCGGATCAGCGACTCCTCATGGCCGGCCCAAGCAGCGGCGACATCGCCGGACTGCAGGGAGACTTCTGAAGCCAGATGGCCGGGCTTCAGCTTGACCGCGATGCGGTCGGCGAAAGTGAATTCGTAGGACTCGACCGGACCGGCCTCGGCCAAAGCGACGCCGGCGGCGTAGGATTCCTTGATCAGGATATGCTCCTCGGGCAGCTCACGTCCTTCGGGCGAGTAACGGCGCGTGCCGCCCGTGACGAGCGTACGGACCTTGGCCCCGCCCTGCTTCTCGGCGACCTGCTCGAAGAGGACATATTTCCCGTAGAAGCCTTTCTTCGTCACGGCGTAATCGTACATCATCGGGGCCATGCTCAGCGAAGAGCGGACCATCCGGAGCTGGTTCTTCTTCTCGCTGCCGCAGGACTTGCCGCCCAGCAGGAGGACGACGCCGAGCAAGGCGCCGACCAGGAAGATGACGAAACGTTCGCGCTGACCCATGCCCAGACATCAGCGAAGGAAGCCCGTCGGGGCAAGGAGAAGCCTCCGCCGCGTCGTTTGGCGTTGGAAAATGGCCATGGGACGCCAAAACAACCTCATGCTTCAGGCCACCGTCGAGACCCGCGTCCGCTTCGCCGAGACCGACGCGATGGGCGTCACCTACCATGGCAACTACCTGCCCTGGTTCGAGATGGCCCGCGTCGCCCTGCTCGACCAGCTCGGCACCCCCTATCGTCAGCTCGAGCAGGAAGGCTTCCTGCTGCCCGTCCTGGAGACCGGACTGACCTACCACCGCCCTTCCCGCTTCGACGACCGCGTCCGTATCACGGTGACCTTGGCCGAGAAGCCCAAGGCCCGGCTTAAGCTCACCTATCAGGTCGAGCGCGACGGCGAACTGCTCGTCGAAGGCTTCACTGTCCACGCGTTCGTGAACCGCGAGTTCAAGGCCGTGCGTCCGCCCGACAACGTCGAAGCCGCCATGCGCCAAGCCTTCGGCTCCTGATTTCATGAAGATCGCCGCCGCCCCGCTGGGGCCTTTCGAAACCAACGCCTACCTCGTCGTCGCCGAGAACGGCAAGGACTGCTGCGTCATCGACGCCCCCAAGGACGCCGGCCCGCTGCTGCTGGAGGAGATCAAGAAGCAAGGCCTCAACCTGACGCACCTGCTCATCACGCACGGCCACTGGGACCACATGTGCGACGGACGCTACTTCGCCGACGCCGGCGCCAAGGTCATGGCCCACAAGGATGACCAGCAGCTCATCGAGAACATCGAAGCCTATCGTAACCGCTACCAATCGATGATCCCTTCGCTCTCCGACGACGACTTCCGCTCGGTGAAGGTCGACCGCTGGGTGGACGACGGCGACGTCGTCGAGACCTGCGGCTACAAGTTCGAGATCCGGCACGTCCCTGGTCACTGCCCCGGCAGCATCCTGTTCTACGCCGCCGACCAGAAGATCGCCTTCACCGGCGACGCCATCTTCAAGGGCTCCGTCGGCCGTACCGACCTGCCCAACGGCGACTGGAATCAGCTCCTGAACTCGATCCGCACCCGCATCTACAGCCTGCCGGACGACGTCGTTCTCCTCCCGGGCCACGGCGGCCAGACCTCGGTGGGCGTCGAGAAGCAGACCAATCCGTACGCCAAGCCCTGAGCCGCGTGCCGACGCCCTGCCCTTTCCTGCCGTCCTGCGGCCGCCCGCTCTCGTGGCGCGACCTCAACGCCCTGCGGGACGATCAGGGCCCTGAACTCTACCGCCTCTGCCTCGAATACGGTCAGCAGCTCTGGCTGGATGACCTCCCCGCGCGGGCGCTGCTCGCAGTCGACCGGGCGCTCTATTGCGATGTCCCCGGAGATGCCGACGTACTGATCGAATACCCCATGCCCTATCGGGCCATCGGCTGGATGGTGAAGCAGCCCGCCGAGGCCTTCACCGGCAACGCGCGCGTGCATTACCAGCATCTCGCCGACCGCGTGCGTGGTGAGCGAGCTGAACTTAAGAAATGGCGCGCCTGGGCCGCCTGGGCCGTCACGCGTCAGGTCCGCCCGGACCTCGCCGGCGACCCTAAGCATCTCGTCATCGAACCTACGCACGCGGACATCGAAGCCGGTCTCCGCACCTATGGCGTGAACGGTGAAATCGACGAGTGGCGGCGGGCCCTGGCCGACTGATCACTTCGAGACGTCCAGGATCTCGGCCTCGAGCGCGATCGTCCGTCCGCCGGCGCCGCCGAGGAGCGTCTTTGCGCCGGGCTTCACCGTGATCGTCGTGTTCGTGCGCGAGACCGCGACCTGCGGAGCGGGGGCATCTACGATGACCGCCTTGTGCAAGACGAGTTCGACCGACTGGCCGAGGCGCGAGAGCGTGAGCGCCTCGCGCTTCTCGTCATAGGACTTGAGCGTCCAACCGTCGATGCGACGGCCCAGCGGCACCCACTGGCGTTTGCCCGTGGAGTCTTCGATCGAGAACAGCTTGTCCTTGGTCAGCACGCCATGGAAGAACGGCAGGTTGCCCTTGGGACGGGCCGGAGCGGCCGGAGCGGCGGGGACCGCTGGAGCGGCGGCCGGCGCCGACGCGGCCTCGCGGGACTCCGCGACCGCTTCGAGCGTGAGCGTGCCATCCTTGTTCACCTTCGGGATGACCGTGAAGATCACGCCTTCTTCGGCCGAGCCCACGCGGATGGTCGTCTGCTTGCCGTCGACCGTGATCACCGTCGGTTCGGCGTAGACCTCCGGTTTGCCGTCCTTGTCCAGCCGCGTGAAGGTCGCCTTCACCTTGAGGTGCGTCGGCACCGGCTCCTCGGCCGCGATGGCCGTCAAGCCCATCAGGACGAGCAGGAGCGGACGCAGCATGGCTTAGCGGGCGACCGGCGTCGCGGAGACCGAAGCGCTGACCGAGACCTCGAGGCCGCCGACGCCAGGGACCTTGGCGATCTCGCCGGGACGGACCGTCACGACCGTGTTCAGTTCGCTGGCGGAGGCTTCGATGGAAGATTTGTAGAGGTGCAGCTCCTGATGGGTGGTACCCTGGGCGACGACCAGCAACTCCTTGTCCTTGTCGTAAGATTCGAGTTTCCAGCCATCGACGACCGCGCCGATCTTATGCCAGCGTCGACCGCCTTTGCTGTCCTGGATCGAGAAGAGCCCATCCTGGGCGAGCACCGAGAAGAAGGTGAGCGTGCCGTCATGCGACTTCGACTCGCGCTTGCGCTCGCGGCCCGCCTGCTTCGGGTCGACCGGTTCCGCCTTGGCGGCGATCGAGACGCGCAGGGCGATGCTGACGGTGCCGTCAGGTTGCACGGTGGGGGAAATCACCAGTTCCATGCCGCCCTGAGGCGCGGCCTTCGGATCTTTGGGATCGGGGCGGCCGGCGACGGAGACGCGCGCCTCCGAACCCGAGATGACCGAGACGGAGGGGGCGGTCAGGCTGTCGGACTTGCCCGTCTTCGGGTCGAGGTGGGAGACCGAGGTGCGGACCGTCACGGTAGGCGGCGGGGCCGGGACCGGGGCGGGCACCTGGGCGCCCAGGGAGACGGCCAGGAGGGAACCGACGGCGAGCAGGAGGAGACGGGGAGCCATGGGGGTCGGCATAGTTCTATTTCCCTTATACCCCGTCGCGAGGCAAAAGGTTGCACGGCCAGCCGCCGAAACCTCAGAGACGCTTGAAGATCAGCGAGGCGTTGTGTCCGCCGAAGCCGAGGTTGTTCGAGATCGCGACGTCCACCTTGCGGGCCTTCGCGACGTTCGGCGTGTAGTCGAGGTCGCAGTCGGGATCCGGGTTCTCGTAATTGATGGTCGGCGGGATCATGCCCGTATGGATGGCCATGACGCACGCGGCCGCCTCGACGCCGCCGGCGGCACCGAGGAGGTGACCGGTCATCGACTTGGTCGAGGAGATCGAGATCTTGGGGGCGAGGTCGCCGAAGCAGCGCTTGATGGCGAGGGTCTCGCAGCGGTCGTTGATCGGGGTCGAGGTACCGTGGGCGTTGATGTAGCCCACTTCGGACTTCTCGATGCCGGCCTCGGCGAGGGCGCGGTTGAGGCAGAGCGCGAGGCCCTTCCCTTCCTGATCCTGGCCGGTGATATGGTAGGCGTCGCAGGTGGCGCCGTAGCCGGCGAGCTCGCAATAGATGCGGGCGCCGCGGGCCTGGGCGTGCTCAAGGGACTCGATGACGAGGACGCCGGCGCCTTCGCCCATGATGAAACCGTCGCGCAGCTTGTCGAACGGACGGGAGGCCTTCTCGGGCGTGTCGTTGAAGTCGGTCGACATCGCCTTCATGTTGCAGAAGCCGGCGTAGCCGAGGCGCGTGATGGCGGCTTCGGAGCCACCGGAAAGCATGATGTCGGCGTGGCCGTCGCGGATGTGACGGAGGGCTTCGCCGAGGGCGTGGGAGCCGGAGGCGCAAGCCGAGACGACACCGAAGTTGACGGACTTCGCCTGAAACTCGATGGCCACGACGCCGGAGGCGATGTTGGCGATGAGCGAAGGGATCGTGAACGGAGAGACGCGGGACGGACCTCGCTCGATGAGGACGCGGGCTTGGTTCTCGATGGTCTCCATGCCGCCGATGCCGGAGCCGATGATCACGCCGAAGCGTTCGGAATCGAGCTTGGTAACGTCGACGTTGGCGTCCTGGATGGCGAGACGGGAAGCGGCGACGGCGTACTGCGTGTAGCGGTCGTTACGCTTGGCTTCCTTGCCGTCCATGAACTTGGCCGGGTCGAAGTCGCGGACTTCGGCGCCGACCTTGGACGGGAAGTCCGTGGGGTCGAAGCGGGTGACACGCGAGATCCCGGAACGACCCTTGATCAGGGCGTCCCAGAAGGTCGCGTTATCGTGACCGAGGGCCGTCAGCGAGCCGATGCCCGTGACGACTACCCGGCGAGATTTGCGGTCGGAGCTCAAGGGGGCGGGCCTACGAGGAAAGCCCGGTGTGCTTACTTGGTGGCGTGGGCCTTGATGTGCTCGATGGCATCACCAAGGGTCTTGATACCGGCGGCCTTGTCTTCCGGGATCGTGATGCCGAACTCGTCTTCGAAAGCCATGATGATCTCGACGAGGTCAAGGGAGTCAGCCTTCAGGTCGCCCTGGAAGCTGGCCGCAGGGGTCAGCTGGTCGGGGGTGACGGAGAGTTGCTTGACGATGATGTCCTTGACGCGCTGTTCGATGTTTTCGGGCATAATAAAAGGGTGTTTTGGTAGGTTTTGGGGTGTCAGATAGCCATTCCTCCGTCAACCGAAAAGACCTGACCGGTGATGTAGCCCCCCTCTTCGGAGGCCAGATAATCGACCATCGCGGCGATGTCGTTGACTGAGCCAAATCGTCCCAGAGGGATGACGCTGAGGATCTTCTGCTTCACCTCTTCGGAAAGCTCGCCGGTCATGTCGGTGGTGATGAAACCAGGGGCGACGGCGTTGGCGGTGATCGAGCGACCGGAGAGCTCGCGAGCAAGGGTCATCGTGAGGCCGTGGAGGCCGGCCTTGGCGGCGGCGTAGTTGGCCTGACCCGCGTTGCCCTGCACACCGGTGACGGAGGAGATGCTGATGATGCGACCCCAGCGCTTCTTGGTCATCGGGCGCACCAGGCCCTTGGTCCAGTAGAAGGCAGAGGAGAGGTTGGTCGAGATGACATCGTTCCAGTCCTGCTCGGACATCGCCATGACGAGCTTGTCGCGGGTGATGCCGGCGTTGTTGACGAGGATCTCGACGGCGCCGAACTCGGCGACGATCTGCTCGCAGGCCTTGGCGACCGCAACGGCGTCCGAGACGTCGACCTGGTAGGCCTTGGCCTTCTGGCCCTTGGCGAGGATGTCGTTGGCCACCTGCACGCAAGTGTCGGACTTCGAGACGCAAAGCACGGTATGGCCGTGGGAAGCGAGGCGTTCCGCGATGGCCTTGCCGATGCCGCGACCGGCTCCGGTGACAAGGGCGACGCGAGGAGAGTGCGTGAGATGCATCGGGCTTTTATGTGCAAGGAAACAAGGCCTCTGGCAAGTGGCTAATGCCCCGCCGGCAGCCCCCTTCCCCGCCCGGGGAGATCAGTAGACGTCGCGCTGGTAGCGGCCGTCCTTCTTGAACTGCTTAACCCACTCCACGGCGGCCTCGGGCGACATGCCGCCCTGCTCGGCCACGATGGCGTGCAGCGCCGCGTCGACATCCTTGGCCATGCGCTTGGCGTCGCCGCAGACATAGAAATAGGCGCCCTGCTGGATCCACTTCCAGAGCTCGGCGGCGTTCTCGCGCATGCGGTCCTGCACGTAGACCTTGGCGGCCTGGTCGCGCGAGAAAGCGGTGTCGAGACGCGTCAACGCGCCGGACTTGAGGTAGTCCGCCCACTCGTCGGCATAGAGGAAGTCGTGGTCCTTGCGCTGGTCGCCGAAGAAGAGCCAGTTCGGACCCTTCGCGCCGCGGGTGGCGCGGTCCATCACGAAGCTGCGGAACGGCGCGACGCCGGTGCCGGGGCCGACCATGATGACGGGGAGATTATCATCGGCCGGCAGGCCGAAGTGCGAGTCCGCGACGAAGACCGGCAGGTCCGGCTCGTTCATGCGGGCACGGTCGGCGAGATAGCTCGAGCAGACGCCTTCGCGCTGGCGGCCGTTGGTCTCGTAACGGACCACCGCGACGGTCAGGTGGATTTCCTGCGGATACTTCGAAGGAGCGGACGAGATCGAATACAGGCGCGGCATCAGCTTGCGCATGAGCTCGATGAGCTCCTGCGCGGACGGACGGGCGGACGGGTGCTCCAGGAAGAGATCGAGGAACTCGCGCTGCTCCATCCAGGCCTTCTTCTTCTCCGGGTCGGCTTCGCCGATCGCGGCGGCGAGACGGGCCTTGTCGGCGGCGTCCGTCGCGCGGTCATGCAGGAGCTGGGCGAACTTGTAGGTCGGGCCGTTGAGGGCGAGGCGGGCCGACAAGGCCTGACGGAGGGAGACCGGAGCGGTGTCCTTCGGGATGGTCACCTGTTCGTCGCCCGTGAAGCCGGCGGCCTGGAGCAAGGCGGCCACGGCCTTCGGGTTATTGGTCGGGAAGACGCCGAGGCTGTCGCCGCACTTGTAGGTCAGGCCGCTGCCGGCGAGGGAGACCGAGAAGTGCTGGGTGTCCTTCTGGCTGGCCGGGGAGCTCAGGCGACGACGGTCGACGAGGCGGGCCGGGAACGGGTTGTTCTTGTCGTAAGGTGCGGACATGGAAGCACCCCGCAGGATGCCTAGCGGGGTGCTGATGCAAACCTCTTTTGAAAGAGGCGTTACTTCCAGACCTTGACCCAGTCGATGTCGACGTCGTCCGGCAGGCTCTTGAGGTTCAGCTTCGGACGATCTTCTTCGAGGACGCGGTGGGTCAGCGTCAGGTTCATCGGCCGGGTGAATTCCTTACGTTCGAGCTTATGGATCACCTTGCCGTCGATGTACCAGGTGTAGGCCTTCTCGGTCCAGAGGAAGCCGTAGGTATGGAACTTCTTGGAGACGTCGCCGGATTTCATCGGCGGATTCGGCTTCTCGGGCCGGAAATCCTGCATGCCGGATTCCATCGTCGCGCGAGCCCAGGGATTCACGCGGTCCTTGCCCGAGGCATGGAAGGAAAGGCTGATGCTCGGCGCGGTCTTCTCGTCATCGCTGGCGAGCCGGAAGATGCCCGTGTGGCCCTCGGTCGCGTTCATGCGCATCGAGGCCTCGAAGTAGCCGTACTGCTGGCTGAACTTGCCGCGCGTGCTGACCGAGTTGCTCTGGATCATGTCGGCGCCCGACTTGAGGCCGATGCGCAGGGCGCTTTCCTTGCCGAACTTGACGAAGGAGATCACGTCCTTCGACCCGGAGACGATCCACTTCGACGCGTCGAGCGCATCGCCGTTGAAATCATCGGAGAAGACCAGCTTCTTGCCGGTCGACGGATCGGCGGCGAAGGCGGCCGCGGTGGCAAAGGCGAGGAAAGCGAGGAGACGCATGGGGATCACTTGTAGGCCTTGACCCAGTCGATCTCGATATCGTCCGGGAGCTGCTTCAGGTTGAGGTCGGGGCGCTCCCATTCGCCCACGCGGTGGGAGAAGTAAAGCGACATCGGGACGTCGACCACGGTGCGATCCACCTTGTGGGACTGCTTGCCGTTGACGAACCAGGTGAAGGCCTTCTCGGTCCAGAGGATGCCGTAGGTATTGAACTTCTTGGAAGGCTCGCCGGCCTTCAGGAGCTTGGTCGCGTTACCCTCGGCGCGCAGGTCATGCTGCCCCTTGTCGTCGACGTAGCGGGCCCAAGGCACCAGCCGGTCGGCGCCGGTGCTCTCCCAAAGGGCGTTGATGAAGGGGACCGCCTTGTCGTCCGGGCCGCGCAAGGACATCGTGCCGCCGTGGCCCTTATAGCCGTTCATGCGCATGGAAGCCTCGAAGTAGCCGCGCACCTGCTCGAACTTCCCGCGCGTGTTGATTCCGTTGCTCTGGATCATGTCCTCCTTCTTGATAAGCGTGATGCGGACGCCGGTGATCTTGCCGGTCTTGAAGGTCGTGATGGCGGTAGGCTCGCCTTGGGTGGCCCACTTGGTCGTGTCGAGCTTGTCGCCGTCGAACTCGTCGGAAAAGACCAGCTTCATGTTCGAAGCCGGGTTGGCCGCGCTCAGGGCGACGGCCGAGAGGCAGAGGACGAGGAATGATTTCATGGTGGAGAAGAAAGTTATTTCCAGACCTTGACCCAGTCGAATTCGACGTCGTCAGGGAGCTGCTTAAGGTTGAGGTTAGGGCGTTCGAATTCGGCGACGCGATGCGCGAGCTGGATGCGCATCGGCTTGGCGACGTCCTGCCGGTCGAGCTGATGGACCTTCTTGCCGTTGACGAACCAGGTGAAGGACTTCTCGGTCCAGAGGACACCGTAGGTGTTGAACTTCTTGGCGGCCTCGCCGGACTTGAGGAACTGGGTCAGCTTGCCTTCGGGACGGAAATCGCGCTGGCCGGAGTCGTCGTTCTTGCGCGCCCACGGCATGATCTGGTCGGCGCCGAGGCCTTCGAACAGCACGAGGATGTTCGGGGTCAGCTTCTCGTCGGCCACGCCGAGACGGAAGATCGCGGTATGCCCTTTGGTGGCGGGCATCTTGATCGACGCCTCGAAGTAGCCGTACATCTGCTCGAACTTGCCGTTCGTAGACAGGCCGTTCCACTGGATCATGTCTTCGGCCTTGCGCAGGGTGATGCGGAGGACCTTGTCCTTGCCACCCTTGACGATGGAAGCCGTCTCGCGATTGGCCGGCAGCGTCCACTTCGTCTCGTCGACCGCCTCTCCGGTGAAGTCATCGGAGAAGGTGACCTTCTTGCCGGTGGTCGGATCGGCCGCCAAGGCGCTCGCAGCCAGGAGCAGGGACAGGAATCTCACGGGATCTTGAAGACCTTGACCCAGTCGACCTGCATCGGTTCAGGCCCGAGCTTGGGATTGGTGAAGTCCTTGAGCAGGCCGCCTTCGGGCAAGGCCTGGTAGAACTCAAGGTACATGGGAGCGCTCGGGATCGGGCGCGACAGCTTGTGCACCTGGCGACCTTCCACGTACCAGATGTAGGCCTTGTCGGTCCACTGCAGCCCGTAGGTCAGGAACTTCTTATACGACTTGCCACCGTCCATCGGGATGACGTTCTCCTTGGGCACCAGGCGATGGGAACCGCCGTCGTCGACGATGGTCAGGCCGGGCTCGATGCGGTCGCCGCCGGTGAACGTGAAGTTCATCGAGGCCGAAGGTACCTTGGACATGTCTTCGTTGCGGATGCCGAAGTTGACCCAACCGCGCCCCTTGGTCTGGACGGCGCGGATCGAAGCCTCGAAGTAACCCTGACCGTGAGTGAACTTCTTGGAGGAGTGCACATGGGAACCGTTCCAGAAGCCCGGCTTGTCCTTCGGGGTCACCTCGATCTGGAGCTTACCGTCCACGATACGGGCGACACCCCCGACGTTCCACTTCTTGGCATCGAGTTCCTTGGCGTCGAAATTATCCTCCCACACCGGCTTCAGGCCGTTGTTGGGAGCTGCGCCCAACGTCAGGGCGGCAAGGAGGGAGAAAAGCGGGAAGGCCTTCATGAAACAGGGGTGATAATGATTGAAATCAGGTACCAGCGGGAGGCAAGCCCTACCCTCTTATTGGTAGACCTTGACCCAGTCGACCCGCATGGGTTCGGGGCCCATATTGGGGTCTTTGAAGTTCTTGAGCAGACCGGCTTCCGGCAGGCGATTATGGTCGAACGAGATATACATCGGCTTGGGCGTGGCCGGGATGGTCGGGGAGATCCGGATGGTGTGATAAAGTCGGCCATCCACGTACCAACGGTAGTCGGCGGGTCCCCACTGGAAGCCGAAGCGGTGGAATTTCTTACTGTAAGTAGGGTCGCGCGGAATCGGATTCTCCTTGGGCGTCAGGCCGCGACCGCGCTCCTCGTTGACGATCCACAGCCCCGCCTCGACGCGGTCGCCTCCGCCGTTGCTGAAGCCCATGCCCGCCGACGGCGCCTTGCCGTCCTCGTTGCCGATACCGAAACCGCAACCGTGCCCGCCCGTCTGGACGAACATGATCGAAGCCTCGATGAAGCCGGCCTTGGAACTATACTTGCCCTTCGTGTTGATGCTCGAGCCGCGCCAGAACATCGGCTTCGAACCAGGGGTGATCTCCAGGGAGAGCTGCCCTTCGACGAGTTTCACGCCGCCCGAAGCGCTCCACTTCTTCTTGTCGATTTCCTTGTCGTTGAACTCGTCGGACCAGACGAGTTTCAGGGAGGTCTCCGGACCGGCCAGCAGGGAGCAGGCGCAGCAGATAAGAGGTAGCAGACGCGAAGTTATCACGGCCAAGGGGGTTACCTGAAGAAAAACCCCCAGCCGCCAGGTGCAAGCCCTAGATGATCCTACCGGCCTTAGTTATCGAAAATCGAGTCGATTTCCTTGCGGGAAAGCGGGCGGCAATCGCCCAGGGGCATCTTCCGGAGCACCAGCCCGCCGATCTGGAAACGCCGCAAAGTCTTCACGTGGAAACCGAAGATCTCGAAAAGGCGGCGGATCTCGCGCTTACGTCCCTGATCGAGGTGCACCTCGAGGTGGGCGGCGTTGTCCGGGTGGCGGATGACCTTCTTGAAGCGCAGGTGCTCCCCTTCTTCCACGGCACCCTTGAGCAGACGCGGGGTCAGGGTCGGGTCGTAATCACGGTTGAGGATGATCTCGTACCGCTTGATGACGCCGCCCGAGGGATGCATGACCTTGTTGGCGAGCTCGCCGTCGTTGGTCAGGATCAGCAGGCCTTCGGAGTCCTTGTCGAGGCGACCGACGCAGAACAGGCGCAGCTTGCCGTATTCCGGAGGGACCATGTCGAAGACGGTCTGGCCACCATGAGAGTCGTCGTTCGTACAGAGGTAGCCGCGGGGCTTGTTCATCATCAGCACCACCGTGCGGTTGAGCGGCTTGATATGCTGGCCCTGGCAGATGACCACATCCACGGCCGGGTCGACCGGCTGGCCGGTAACGGCCAGCTTCCCGTTGATCATCACGGACCCCGAGGCGACCAGACGCTCCGCCTCACGGCGGGAGCAGACCCCCGCCTGGGCGAGGAACTTGTGAATACGCATGGGTCCTTCGGAGGGCACGCCACTGGATTGAGGCATTTGCCCCCGCAGGGCGAGACAATCAATCGACCGCCGGGACGGAGGACTTTTCTCGCCCTCGGCGGGCTGACCGTCTTAGTCATCCCCCATGCGCCTCATCGACGGAAACGCCATCGCCCAACAGGTCCTCGCCGAAGTCAAGGAACGCGTGGCCAAGCTCGCCCCGGTCGTGCCCCACGTGGCCTTCGTCCGCGTCGGCGACGACCCCGCCTCGGTCTCCTACGTGACCAAGAAGCAGAAGACCGCGGCCGAGGTCGGCATGAAGGCCTCGCTCCAGCTCTTCCCGGAGACCGTCACCAAGGCCGAACTCTTCGCCCACCTCGACGCCCTCAACGCCGACGCCTCGGTCCACGGCATCCTCATCCAAGCTCCGCTGCCCAAGCACCTCCCCGAGACCGAGGTCTTCAACCGCGTCTCGCCCGACAAGGACGTCGATGGTTTCGGCACGCAAAGCATCGGCCGCCTCGTGCAGGAACTCCCGGGCGCGTTCGCCGCCTGCACGCCCGCCGGCGTCGTCGAGCTCCTGCGCCGCTCCGGCGTCGAGACCGCCGGCAAGCACGCCGTGGTCGTCGGCCGTTCCCTCATCGTCGGCAAGCCCGCCGCCGCCCTGCTCCTCGCCAAAGGCTGCGACTGCACCGTGACCATCGCCCACTCGCGCACCAAGGACCTGCCCGGCATCGTCCGCCAGGCCGACATCGTCGTCGCCGCGATCGGCAAGCCCCGCTTCATCACCGCCGACATGGTCAAGCCCGGCGCGGTCGTCATCGACGTCGGCATCAACCGCGTGCCCGACGCCACCAAGAAGACCGGCTATCGCATCGTCGGCGACGTCGACTTCGACGCCGTGTCGCCGAAGTGCGAGGCGATCACGCCCGTCCCCGGCGGCGTGGGCCCGATGACCGTCGCGATGCTCATGAAGAACACGCTCGACGCCTGCGAGCGCGCCCAAGCCCGTGGCTAACCCTCCCCCGATCCCGCCTCCCCCCGCGGGATACTGGTGGCGCACCTTCGCCTGCCTGGCGGACATCATCCCCCTGATGTTCCTCGGCTGGGCGCTCGCGGGCCTGCTCGCCGGCCCGGACGAGCTCGCCGCCCGCCAGAAAGCCGACGCCTGGACCCGCCGCTTCACGGAGCAATACGTCAAGGCCATCCGGTCGGGCAGCCAGCACGATCTGCAGACGCTGAGCTCGATGACGACCAAGCTCCTCGACGAGAAAAGTCCCGACGGCGAAGCCTTCCTCACCTGGTACTCCTTCCAAGGCAACGTGAGCTTCGTGGCCATGCTGCTCGCGCTCGCGCTGCAGGAGTGGCTCCTCGCCGGCCGCACGCTCGGCAAACGCATCTTCAACCTGCGCACGATCGGCCTGCCCGACGCCGAGCCGCCGGGCTTCCTCGCCTCGCTCCTGCGCTCCGCTTGGAAAGCCGCCTTCTTCACCCTGCCCAATCCGCTCTTTATGCTGGTCGGCATCGTGAACTTCCACGTGCCGCTCTTCCGTCGCGACAAGCGCTCGTGGCACGACCTCTGGACGCGCACGCAGGTCGTCGACAACAAGCTTTCCTGAGCCCATCCATGCGCCTCGCCCTGCTCCTCCTGACCATGGCGACGTCGCTGGGCGCGACGGACCTCACGCTCCCTCCGCTGACGGAACAAGGCCCGCAGCCAGGCAAGCGCACCGCGGTGACCCCGCCCGAATACGCCGGCACCAAGGTGCGCCATCTGATCGCATTGCCGGACGACTGGACGCCGGACTGGCAGGCCAAGGGCAAGCGCTGGCCGGTCATCGCGGAATACACCGGCAACTACTTCCCGACCTCCGGCTCGACCGGCGAGGTCGAGGGCGCCGCGCTCGGCTACGGACTGGCCAAGGGCAAAGCGATCTGGGTCGTCCTGCCCTATGTCGCCAAGGATCGTCGGAAGAACGAGATCACCTGGTGGGGCGACATCGACGCCACCGTCGGCTACGCCAAGACGAACGTCCCCCGGATCTGCGCTGAGTTCGGCGGGGATGCCCAGAAGGTCGTCCTGTGCGGCTTCTCGCGCGGCGCCATCGGCGTCTCCTTCCTCGGCCTGCATGACGACGAGGTCGCGAAGCTATGGTGCGGCCTCTGGGCCCATGATCACTTCGACGGCGTGAAAGCCTGGACCGCGCCTTGGGGTGCGCCGCTGGCACGCTACCGCGAAGAAGCGACCGTCCGTCTCGGACGCCTGCGGGGACGACCCGTCCTGATCAGCCAAGGCCACGCCGGCGATGACACGCGCCGGTTCGTCGAACCCATCGCCCCGCGGAATGTCGACTATCTCACGATCGACATGGGCGCGCTCTTCGGAACCTTCCCCAACGACTTCGTAAAGCACCCGCACAACGACCGCTGGCCGCTGCGCGACTGCCCCGCGACGACCATCGCGCGCGCTTGGTACGAACGCGCGACGATACCGGAGAAGAGCGCAAAGTAAGGCGGCCGCGAGGTCGCGACGGAGGTTTCAGTAATCCTAATCGACCCATACGTTTCGCTAATCCCGGCCGCCGACGATTGCTGACCCAAGAATCAGACAATCATTCCGCACCAAGCAGACATGCGCGAAACCGTGAGGCGGCTTCTGCTTAGAATCATTGTAAGCAATTTGCTTAACGTCGCTATAAGCACCGAAAAACCGCGCGGCCGACAGCGCCGACGGGACGCTGATTGTATGCGTCTGGCCGGGTGGTAATCTCAGGGCGTCGTCCCTTACGACATATGACCGCGCTCGCCCTCACCATCTTCTTCTCCGTCGTCCTGGCCCTCCTGGCCGCGCTGGCGTTCGTCTGGGATCAACGCAACCGCGGCGAGGACGGCTACGACCGGGACTCGCTACGGCCGCTGGACGACGACGCCCCTGCCCCCAAGACCACCAAGTTTCCATGAACGAACGCATGACCACCATCCGCTACAACGATGAGATCGTTAGGCGGTTCACCCTCGCCTCCGTCTTCTGGGGTGTCGCCGGCATCCTCTTCGGGCTCCTCATCGCCCTGCAGCTGGCCTTTCCCGCGCTGAACTTCGGGATCCCTTACACCACGTTCGGCCGCCTGCGTCCGCTGCATACCAACGCGGCCATCTTCGCGTTCGTCGGCAACATGATGTTCGCCGGGGTGTACTATTCGTCGCAGCGCCTGCTCAAGACGCGACTCGCCTGCGAGTTCCTCGGCAAGGTCCACTTCTGGGGCTGGCAGGGCATCATCGTGCTCGCGGCCATCACCCTGCCGCTCGGCCTGACCCGCGGCAAGGAGTACGCCGAGCTCATCTGGCCGATCAATATCCTGGTCGCCGTCATCTGGATCGTCTTCGGCATCGTGTTCTTCACGACCCTCGCCCGCCGCCGCGAACGCAGCCTCTACGTCGCCATCTGGTTCTACATCGGCACCATCATCACCGTCGCGTTGCTCTACGTGGTGAACCACCTCTCGCTGCCGACCAGCCTGCTGCATAGCTATCCGGTCTTCGGCGGCGTGCAGGACGCGCTCGTCCAGTGGTGGTATGGCCATAACGCCGTGGCCTTCTTCCTCACCACCCCGATCCTAGGCATCATGTATTACTTCGTCCCCAAGGCCGTGGGACGCCCCGTCTACAGCTACCGCCTCTCGATCATCCATTTCTGGTCGCTAATCTTCCTCTACATCTGGGCCGGCCCCCACCACCTGCTCAACACCGCGCTCCCCAGCTGGCTGCAGGGACTGGGCATGATCTTCTCGCTCATGCTCTGGGCGCCGTCCTGGGGCGGCATGCTGAACGGCCTGCTCACCCTCCGCGGGGCGTGGGATAAGCTCCGGACCGACCCCGTGGTGAAGTTCATGGCCGCGGCCGTGACGTTCTACGGCATGGCGACCTTCGAGGGACCCCTGCTCTCCATCAAGGCCGTCAACGCCCTCGGCCACTACACCGACTGGATCATCGGCCACGTGCACGCCGGCACCCTCGGTTGGAACGGCTTCATGGCCGCCGGCATGTTCTACTGGCTGGTCCCGCGCCTCTGGGGCACGAAGCTGCACAGCGAGCGCTTGGCCAACCTCCACTTCTGGGTCGGCATGATCGGCATCCTCTTCTACGTCGCCTCGATGTGGGTCGCCGGCATCGGCCAGGGCCTGTCGCTCAACGAACTGACGGCCGACGGCTCCGCCCCGGCGAACACGTTCATCGAGACGCTGAAGAACATCATCCCGATGTATTACCTCCGCGCGCTCGGCGGGGGCCTCTACCTGGTCGGCTACCTGCTGATGGTCTACAACCTCGTCCGTACCATCCGCGGCGGCGTCGCCACCGACGGCACGCTGCAGGTCGCCGAAGAACCGGCCGCCCGGCCGGCCAAGGCCTTCCCGGCGTTCATCAACGCCCCGGTGCTCTTCACCTTCGGCATCATCGTCACCGTCTGCCTCTGGCTCCTGGGACAGGGCGGCTGGAGCACCGTCGGCCTGATCGGCGCGGTGACGCTGACGCTGGCGATGGTCGCCCACTTCGAGCTCAACAGCTACAGCTGGAAGGAGTGGCATGAGGAACTGCTGCATAACGCCCTGCCGTTCTCGATCCTCTCGCTGATCGCCGTGGCCATCGGCGGCGCGCTGCAGATCATCCCGACCGTCGCGCTCTACAAGGGCGACGGCGACGCGAAGCTGCTCGAGCACCGCCTGCAGAAGCCCTACCGCCCCCTGGAACTGGCCGGACGCGACATCTACGTCCGCGAAGGGTGCTACAACTGCCACTCGCAGATGATCCGCACGCTGAAGCCGGACATCCTCCGCTACGGCGCCGGTCTCGGCTATTCGCGTCTCGGCGAATCCATCTACGACCGCCCGTTCCAATGGGGCTCACGTCGCACCGGACCGGACCTCGCCCGCGAAGGCCTGCTCCGCCCCGACCTCGCCTGGCACTACCGTCACCTGAACAACCCACGCGAGCTCGAGCCGGACTCCATCATGCCGGCCTACCCTTGGCTGAAGGACCACCTGGTCGACCGCTCGCAGCTCTTCGGCAAGATCTCGGCGCTTCGCACCCTCGGCGTCCCTTATAAGCCGGAAGCCAGCACGCCGGGCGCGATCCAGGCCGACTACGAGGCCCAGTCGAAGGAGATCACCAAGGCCCTGGCCGACAAGGGCATCGTGGCCTCCGCCGACGCCGAGATGGTGGCGCTCCTCGCCTACCTGAGCCGCCTCGGCCTCAACGTCGAGACCCTCAAGCCGGAGGAAAGCCGCTGAGATGTTCCGACGCATCCAATGGGAAGAACTCCTGCGCGACCTGCAGACCGCCGGGCTTTTTCTCCTCGGCGTGGCCATCGTGCTGCTCGTCGCGCGCGTGCTGACGACGCCCAAGGACGAAGTCCGCCGACTCTCCGAACTCCCGCTTAACGACGAATAACCATGACCATGACCGACGACCAGAACCGCGACCCCAAGCCAGTCATCATGCCCCATGCCTATGACGGCATCCAGGAATACGACCAGAGCCTCCCGAACTGGTGGCTCTTCACCCTGTTCGGGGCGATCGTCTTCGCCTTCCTCTACTGGACGGCCTGTTTCGCGACGGACACCGCGGACGACGACCGCGTCGCCGTGAACGCCGAACTCGACGCCCTTGAGGCGCGCCAACTCGCGGCGATCAAGAACCTGGACGACGCCTCGCTCTGGAAGATGAGCCGCAACGCCAAGACGGTCGCGGAAGGTCAGGCGGTCTACAACTCCCTCTGCTTCACCTGCCACGCCCCTAACCTGGCCGGCATGAAGGGACTCGGTTTCCGCCTCAACGATCCGTTCTGGGTGCACGGCAACACGCCCACGGCCATCTTCAATAACATCAGCGAAGGCATCACCTTCGAAGGCAAGCCGACCGGCATGGCCTCGCAGAAGGTCCTCGGCACCGGCCGGATCGCCGCCGTCACGGCCTACCTCCTTTCGACCCAGCAGGAAGGCGCCCTCAAGGTCATCCCGCGCAAGGATGAACCCTCGCAACTGACGCCATGACGCGACCGGAACCCATCCGCGAAAGCGTCACGACCATCGGCCAGGACGGCACCCGCCGCTTCCTGCAGCCGTCGATCGTGTTCGGCTCCTGGTGGAAAGCCCGCCGAGCCGTCGCCTGGCTGCTCATCGCGTTCTTCGCCGCCCTGCCCTGGGTCGAGATCGAAGGCTTCCCCGCCGTCTTCCTCGACATCGAGCATCGCCGCTTCCACCTCCTCGGCACGACGCTCGGCCTTGGCGACCTCTGGTTGCTGTTCTTCGTCATCACCGGCTGGGGCTTCCTGATCTACGCCACCACGGCCCTCCTCGGCCGCATCTGGTGCGGCTGGACCTGCCCGCAGACGGTCTACCTCGAGCACGTCTTCCGCGTCCTCGACCGCCTGTTCGAAGGCGACCATGTCAGCCGCGCCAAGCTCGACGAAAAACCCTGGAGCGACCCGTCCAAGCTCCTGCGCCGCGGCGGGCGCATGCTGGCCTACCTCGTCTTCTGCTGGGCCGTCGCGCACATCTTCCTGGCCTACTTCATCTCGATCCCCGGGCTCTACCCGATGATCACCGACGCGCCCCTCGCCCACCCGGCGGCCTTCGTGGCGATGGCGGTGGCGACGGGCGTGCTGTTCTTCAACTTCTGGTGGTTCCGCGAACAGCTCTGCCTGATCGTATGCCCCTACGGCCGCCTGCAGTCGGCCCTCATCGACGATGATTCGGTCATCGTGGGCTACGACGAGAAGCGCGGCGAGCCCCGAGGCAAGGCCGCCCCGGGCGTCGCCGCGGGAGATTGCGTCGACTGCCGTCGCTGCGTCCAGGTCTGCCCCACGGGCATCGACATCCGCCAAGGGCTGCAGATGGAATGCATCGCCTGCACGGCCTGCGTCGACGCCTGCGACGACGTGATGACGAAGCTCAAGCGTCCCACGGGGCTCGTCCGCTACGCCTCCTTGCGCGAGCTCGACGGCGGCAAGACGCGCTTCCTGCGCCCACGCACCATCCTCTACGCCGCGATGCTCGTCGTCGGCCTCATCGTCGCCACGATCTCGGTCCTGCGGGTGCAGCCCGCCGGCTTCAAGCTCAGCCGCCCTCCGCAGACGGAACTCTACGCCGTCAGCTCCGCCTCGGTCGCCAACGTCTTCCGCGCCAAGATCCAGAACAAGGACGAGATCCCTCGCCGCTTCTTCATCTCCGCCGAATCCGCCGGCACCAAGGTCGCCGTGCTCAACCAGTCGACGGGCATGGTCATCGAACCTCAGGCTGAGATCACGCTGCCGCTGACGTTGCTGGTCGACCGCCAGGACTACCGCGGCGAATTCAACTTCACGCTCCGCCTCCGCAGCGAAGACGGCAAGATCTCGATCTTGCAGAAGGCCCACTTCATCGGACCCGACCCGCGCACCCTGCAGAAATGAACCTGCTCCGCCGTCACCCTTGGCTCCCGCTCGCCGCCCTCTTCCTGGGCTTCGTGGCGGTCTGGGCCTGCTGGCTATGCGTCGCCCTACGGAACGCCCCCGAATCGGTGGCGCCCGCCAATCCCGTTACCGCCCATGCTCCCGCTCGTTGAGACCGGGGCCGGCGCCTTCCTGGCCGGCCTGGCGGTGTCGCCTCACTGCGGCGCCATGTGCGCTCCGCTGACGTGCGCCCTCGGCCCATGGAAGGCGACGGCGGACCAGCGACTCGGTTTCACCACCGCCTACCATCTGACCAGGACGGTCGCCTACGCCGCCTGCGGAGCGCTGGCCGGCTTCCTCGGAGCGAAGTTCGGGCGTTGGATAGCCCTGCCGCTCATGGATTACCTCCCCTGGGCGATGGTGGTCTTCCTTGTCGCCCTGGCCCTCGGGCTTGATCGCGGCTTCCCTGCGCCGGCGTTCATCCGCCGCCGCCATGCGCGCTGGATGCAACGCGTCCAAGGCCGCGGCCCCGCGTTCGCCGGAGCCTGGCTGGGGGCGCTCAGCCCGTTGCTACCCTGCGGCCCCTTGCACGCCCTCTTCGGACTGGCCCTGCTCAGCGGCCACACCCTCCGCGGCGCGGAGATCGGGTTCGGTTTCGCCCTCGGCACCATCCCGCTCCTCTGGGCCGCCCAGATGGGCTACCATCGCCTCACGCTCAGGCTCGGAGAAGCGCGGAGCATCCGCCTACGTCGCGGGCTCGCCGCTCTGGCCGCCTTCGCACTCCTGACCAAACTCCTCTGGTTCAACCCTCCGGGCAATGTCTGCCTCTGAAACCAAGCCCTGCCGCCATTGCGGCTCGGCCAGCCTTAATCCGCTGGCGCCGGCCGGCTTCTGTTGTGCCGGCTGCGAGCAGGTCCACGGGCTGATCCTCAGTTGCGGACTCGAGCGCTACTACGAACTCCGCTCCGAAGCGATCGCCCCGGTCAACGAGACCATCCTCGGCTCGCATGACTTCGATTGGCTGCGCGATGCGCAGCAAGCCTGCGACCAGACCGGACGACGCTCGCTCCGCGTCGCCTTACGCGGCCTCTCCTGCGTGGGCTGCGTCTGGCTGATCGAGAAACTGCTCGCCGAGTCCCCCGGGATCGTCGCCGGCCGCGTCAACGCCCATCGCGGCACCCTCCGGCTCGAATGGGGCGAAGGAAGCGACATCACGGCCCCGGCGCGCAAGCTGGCCGGCTTCGGCTACCTCATGGTGCCCGACGACGGCGAAGACCATCGGGAAGAAGACGGACTGACCACGCGCCTCGGCCTTTGCGCGGCCTTCGCGATGAACGCGATGCTCAACTCCGTGCCGGCCTATCTGGGAATGAAGCAGGACGAGCAGTTCGCGGAGCTCTTCCGGCTGCTCGCCGCGTTCTTCGCGACGCTCTCGATGCTGGTCGGCGGCAGCTATTTCGCGGCCCGCGCCTGGGCCTCGCTCCGTCGCGGCAAGCTGCACATGGACCTGCCCATCGCCTTAGGCCTGATCAGCGCCTACCTTGCCGCGTTCGTCGGCTGGGCGCTGCGCCTGCCCAGCTTGGAGTACTGGGATTTCGTCTGCCTCTTCACCTTCCTGATGCTGGTGGGACGTTGGACGCAGGAGCGCGCTATCGAGCAGAATCGTCGCCGCCTGCCGGCCAGTTCGCCCTCGCTCCGCCCGGTCGACCTCTTCGAGACCGCGGACAGCGCCACGCCCCTGCGGCGCATCCCCGTCGAAGCGTTACGTCCCGGCCAGATCTACGCCGTCCCGAGCGGCCAGGTCGCTCCGGTGTGCAGCCGGTTGCTCCGTCAGGACGCCGAAATCAGCCTCGCCTGGATCAACGGCGAATCCGAACCCGTCGTGTATCCGGCCGGACGACTCGTGCCTTCCGGCGCGCTCAATATCGGCGCGACGCCGCTCCGCCTCGAAGCGACCGAAACCTGGGCCGACTCGATGCTGCGCAAGCTCACCGAGGCCGGCGGCGACGGCGCCTTCGTCCCCCGTCAGCTCGAACGTATCCTGAGCCTCTACCTCGGCGTCGTCCTCACGCTTGCGGCCCTGGCCTTCGGGCTCCGGGGAGCGCTCACCGGCGACTGGCCGAACGCGCTGCAGGCGGCCATCTCGATCCTCATCGTCTCCTGTCCCTGCGCCATCGGCCTGGCCTTCCCGCTCGCGACCGAGCTCGCCGTCGGCACGCTGCGCCGCGCC
>OFRH01000039.1_pt1 | contig 21814 bp, 11 predicted proteins | sample 1543111 | NCBI WGS metagenome assembly OFRH01 (sample SAMN07774220, study PRJEB24372) | wastewater metagenome | isolation source: Exp Tend NO 100WW | collected 2016-02
TTCCTGCATGCTTTGGACGCCGTCACGACACTCTATCGCTCGACCCCATGGTTGATCGTGACCTTGCCGTTCATCGGACTGCTCACCGTCTGGCTCTACAAGGGCCCGTTGAAGGCCTCTGCCGGGGGCGTGAAAGCCCTGATCGCCCAGATCAAGGCTCCGAACAGCACCCTCCCTGCGACCATGGGCCCAGCCATCATCGGCACGACCCTGCTCTCGCACCTCGGTGGCGCCTCGGTCGGTCGCGAAGGCACGGCTCTCCAGATGGGTGGTGCCATCGCCGACCAAGGTGCGCGCTGGGTCGACCTGAACGAATCCGAGCGTCGCACGCTCATCCTCTGCGGCGTCTCCGCCGGTTTCGCCGCCGTCTTCGGCACGCCGATCGCGGCCGCGATCTTCGCGCTGGAGTTCGTGCGTCATCGCAGCTGGGCGGTCATCCCTTGCCTGGCGACCGCCTTCCTGGCGGACCTCGTCGGACGTAAGCTCTTCTTTGCCAAGCATGCCGACTACCGACTACCGCTCCCGGCGGAGTACGACCTGAGCGGATTCGGCTCAACCTTGGCGCTCGGCCTGGCCTGCGGAGCCGTGGCCTGGCTCTACGTCTTCCTCAGCCGCCGGGAAGCGGCCAAACCTAACCCGGAGCCGTACGCCCGCATCTTCTTCGTCGGCGTCTTCTTCTCGGCCGCGATCTACTTCCAGCACATGGAAGACTTCACGGGGCTCGGCCTGCCGGTCATCGATTCCGCCCTGGTGGAACCGGCGGCTCCGACCACGTTCGTCTTCAAGTTCCTGCTGACGCTCCTTTGCGTCGGCGCCGGATATCGCGGCGGCGAGGTCACCCCGCTTTTCTTCGTCGGGGCCACCCTTGGCAGCGCGGCGGCCGCTTTACTCAGCCTGCCGCTGAGCCTTTGCGCCTCCCTGGGCTTCGTCGGCGTCTTCGCCGGCGCGGGCGCCGTGCCGCTGACCTGCGTCGTCATGGCCTGCGAACTGTTCGGCGTCTCGATCGGCGGCTACGCCCTCGTGACCTGCGCCGTCAGCTGGCTCGTCGCCGGCCGCAAGGGGCTTTACTCGGAGGCGTGAGAACGTTTATTTGCAAGTCCTGACATGCTAGGCATTCATACAGCTGCGCTCCTGACGTCGGTCGCTATCATCGCGATTTTCGGCCTCAAGACCTTCAAGGGAGTCGCAACCGTTGATCGCCGATCCCTATGGCTCGCCGCCCTCGTCTCCCTGCCATTACAACCGCTGGCTTACTATCTCGTCCGGATTCCGCTAGACGGCTGGCTAGCTGCCCATCTTGACCATTCGGGAATCGCCTATCTGGCAGCCAAGACATTCTACGCCCCGCTGACAGAAGAGTCGGCAAAGCTGATCCCTTTGCTCATCCCGCTGATCAGGCGGGACATCAGGCCAGACAATCTCGTGCGCTATGCTTTCGCGATCGGCGTAGGTTTTGCGTTGGGCGAAGTCTGGTTCGTTGCCCACAAGATAGCGGAAGTGCCGAGATACGCCGCGCTTCCTTTCCATGATTTCGGCGGTTTCGCATCAGAAAGGTTGATGACCTGCCTGTTTCACAGTGCCTTCGTCGGCATGACGCTCTGGGGCCTTCGCCAGCGGATCGTCCTAGGATTACTAGGGGCGATCCTGTTCCACTGGATTGGCAACATGCCTATCTTCCTGATGAATTGGAACGTCGGCAACTTGGGCGCAGGAACATGGTCGATCCTCGTGCAATGCCACCTGGTGCTCCTGCTGATAGCCTCGGCGGCTCTTCTCCTATGGTTAGGCCAGGGCGTCCTCACCTTCTATGGTCGGCGCGCCTGCCCTGGATGCGGCAACCATTACGACCCACCGCTGCTCGCGGTCAATCTGGGCAGGACAAGATACGAACGTTGCCCATATTGCCAAAAGTGGCACTGGAGCCATCCAGCAAAAGCCTGAGGAGCCGAAACCCTCAGACGGTGAAGTCGAAGACCATCACGCGCTCGAGGTTCGGGACGACGATCTCCTTCACCCGCTCGTGCTCGGGGTGCGGGAGATAGCGGTCACGGCTCTGCGGGGTGTCGAAGGTCATGACGAACCCATGCGTGAAGCCGTCATTGAGGCCTTCGTCGCTCTGGTAGACGCCATGCTGCATGGAAAGCAGCCCGGGGATCTTGCCGACCATGCCGCGCATCTCGGCGAAGCAGGTATCGATCTGGGCCTGGGTGACGCCCTTCTTGAAGACGAAAGTTCCGTAGTGGTAGACCATGGGTGGATTGATGATGAAAGATGAAGGATGGATGATAAATGATGTGAAGGCAGAAGACAGAGAGAGGTTCAAGGGCGACTTAAAGCCGATCCATCATCCATCGCATATCTTTCATCCTTTATCATCGCATCATTTTTGCGAGACCCAGGTGAGGGAGTTGAGGAGGAGCTGCTTGTAGGCGGGGTGGTCGTGCGACTTCTCGTCGTGGCCGAGGGCGATGCAGACGACCTTGGTGCCGGGATATTTGACGGTCCAGACAGACGGCAGGATCTTGGACTGTCCTTCCTTGGGGTTCTGACGCGGGATGGTGCCGAGCACCTCGGCGCCTTCGGGTCGGGTCAGCTCAACGTTATAGCTCTCGTCATTAATCACGAAGGTGGCGGGCACGCCCTTCATGACAGGATGATCCGGCTTGGTGACGGTGAACGGGAAGTCGCTATGGCCGTGACCACGGGCACCCCCACAGACAAACTCGTCGTTATACTTGGTCTCAAGGGGCCAGTTATACCAGGTGGCGGCATGGAGGAGGATGAGGCCCTTTCCGGCCGCGGCGAAATCGCGGATAGCCTTCTGGAACTCCGGCGTGCCGAACTGGCCATGATTACCGCTGAAGACGAAGAGGTCCGCTTGCGGCAGCAAGGCGAGGGTCTCCTTCAGGTTAGGCGTCGCGGCAACGTCGTAGCCTGCCGCCTTGGCCGTCAGCGCATCCGTGCCGAGGAAGAACGCTGGGAAGTTGTGCGAGCTACCCGCTCCGGCGAAAAGTACCCGCAGCTGGCCTGCCTTGCGCGCACCGAAAGACTGACCGTAAGCCTGGGTGGTCTTGGGGTTATCCTTGGGCAGCAGGTCGCTCGGCCCGTCGTTGGCCTTGCCCTTCTTCTTGCCGGCCTTGGGCGCGACGTCGTCCTTGCCTGCGGGCGGGTTCGCCGGACCACCGATCTCGATGGTGACGGCGACGGTCGTCGGGGCGATCGGAGTATCTTCGGAACTCAGGATGATCTTCTCGATGACCTCGTCGCTCTCCACGGGGATCCAATGCGTACGGACCTGACGGCCGTCGCCGGAGAGCAGCTGACGAGCGGACTTGGACTTAGGGACGTCGCCCGTTCCATTGTAGTCGGCAAAGTCGACGCCGCCGTAGAAGACTTTCCGCTGCACCTTGCCGCTGAGGAAACGGACCTCGGCGACCATGGCGACGGCGTCCCCGTGGGCGCCCCATCCGCCGACCGCGCCCAGGAAGTGGATGCGATTGGCGACGGAACCGACCGGGATTTCGACCTTCTGCGGGAAGGACTTCGAGTAGGCACCCTGGAAAGCACCGCCCTTGAGGACGACGACGTTCAAGCCGTCCTTGGCCGTCTTGGGATCGACGACCATGTAAGGCACGCCGTTGGACTGCACCTGGCCGAACTGCGCGAACGGCAAGGTGTCGCGCTTGGCGTCCTTGTTGGCGTAAAGGCCGGTGTTCGTCGAGGCGGTGAACGCCGGCCGGAGGTCGAGCAGGCGGAAACGTCCGACGGACACGCCCTCGGGATTGGTCGCGACGCTGCGGAGGTAGGTGATGACGTTGCGCAGGCCTTCGGCGCCGAGCGACTCGAAGCCTTCAGGCATGAGGGAATTCGGCGAGCGTTCGCGGCTGACGATGTCCGCGACCTTGAGTTCGGCCGACTGACCAGCGGGCAGCTTGAGCTTCACGAAGGTCGGGTTTTCGCTGCCGATCAAGGCCGAGTACTGGGTGCCGTCCTTCATCTTGAAGTTCCAGGTACGGTGCTCGTCGTCGACCATGCGATTCGGGTCCACGATGTGCACGAGCATCTCGGCTGGCGGGTGCGAGCCGATGCCCTGCAGGTTCGGACCAAAGTCATTGCCGACGTTGCCGATCTTGTGGCAGGTCTGGCAGACCGCGACGAAGAGCTCCTTGCCCTTGGCGGCGTCACCGGGCTTCTCGACCTCAGGACGCAGCTTGGCGACGAGGTCATCCTTGGCGGGACTGCTGCCGGCGTTCAGCTTCGAGAGGACGGCGGCGGCGCGCTTGGCCACGGTATCGTCCGGATGACGGACGAGCTGGGAGACCTGCATCGGTCCGAGCTGCATCGCGGAGAGCGACTTGGCTTCCAAGGCGTCGAGCACGAGGCCGGCCCACTCAGCACGGCCGACAAGCGCGGAGAATAAGGTAGCCCGGAACGAGCCGGCCGACTTCGGGAAGGCGGCGTAGAGCACCTTGCCGACCGAGGCGTCGCCGCTGGAGGCAAGCGCTCCCGCGGTGGCGACGGCGACGGCTTCGTTGGAGCCGCCGAGCACCTGCGCAAGCGCGGGACGGACCTGAGGATCCGCGTCACGCAGCAGGACGAGCACACGGGCGGCGGCGACCTGCGCTTCGACCGAAGCCTTGCCGTCGGAGAGCAGGGGAACCAGGCGGCCGGCGGCCACGGCCAGTTCGGCCTTCAGGCTGCCATCCGTGAACCAGAGCGCCGCGATGGAGGCGGCCGAGCCGGCGATACCGTCGTCCGAACTGGCGAGCAAGGAGCGCAAGGCGGCACGGGAAGCATCGAGCGAAGCCGGAGCGGCGACGCGGCGGGAAGCGATCTCCCGGATGACGGCTAGGGCGACCGGCTTGTTGGCGGACTTGGCGGCGGCGGACAGAACGAGCGAAGCTTCGTCGCCGTTCAAGGAGGCCGCGAGCGTGCGGGCGAACTCGGCTCCCGCGGCGTCGGCCGGACCGCTGAGGATACCGGCCAGGACCGGACCAGGATTCGCGGCGGCGGCGGCCGTGGCGGCGGCCTTGGACCAGTCATCGGTCATCCGAGCTTGGGCAGACAGCAGGAGCGCACCGGCGGAAGCTTCGAGCGGAGCGGCGCCCATGGCGCGCAAGGCGGCGAGGCGGACACGCGGCTCGGCGTCTTCGAGGGCCTTGACGAACACTTCGGTCGGAAGCTTGCTGTGGCTGGCCTCGGCGACGAGGAAGGCGTTCTTCCGCACATCGGCATCGGCGTCGGCGCAAAGGACCCGGAGCAGGCCGTCCTCGATCCGATCGAGGCGCTGCAGCGCCCAGAGGGCCAGGATGCGGGCCTCGGCCTTGGTGTCGCTGCGGACCTTGGTCACGAGCGGGCCGACGGCGGAAGCGAGGAGGCCGGCGTCCTTGTCCATGAGCACGCGGAGGGCGTTGAAACGGACGACCTTGTTCGGGTGGTCGAAGGCGGCGACCAGTCCGGCGACATCCGCCTTGGCCAGGTCCGGGATCGCGAACTTCGGGGCGGAGTCATGCTGGATACGATAGATGCGACCGAAGTAGTGCTCGCGATCAGGGCGGACGGAGGCGCCGGACTTGCTGTGCAACGGGCCACGGGTGTCGTTGTGCGCGACGACCGGGGTATAGAAATCGAGGACGTACAGGGCACCGTCCGGACCGAAGGAGACATCGATCGGACAGAACCAATGGTCCATGGAGCGGAGCCATTCTCGGTCCTTGACGGTGACCTCACCGAGGAACGTCGGCCCGCTCGGGTTCAGTTTCTCGAAGTGGATGATGTCGAGGATCGGCTCGGTGGTGAAGATCGCATCGCGATACTCCTCCGGCCAGGCGCCATGCTCCTGGACGGCCACGGAACAGGCGGCGGTGTAATAACCGACCTGGTCGATCTGGAGCAGCGGGGCGCGGTCAGGCAGGTCGGTGCGCAGGACCGGACGACGCGGATTGACGGAGCTGAAGGCCTTGGCCGGCGTGCCCGGGGCTTTGGCGAGGACGGACTCGGGCAGCACGACGTGCTGGATGGGGTTACCGTTCGTCGCTTTGCCGTGATAGAGCTCCATCTTGCTGGTGACCTCGTTGCCGAAGCTGTTGCCGCCCTGCGAAGCGATCTGCTCGATGGCAGACCCGTCCGGCTTGAAACGGAAGGTGCCGGGCGAAAGACGGACCTTGCGGTCAGGGGTCGCCGCCGAGAAGACCTCGCCGCCGCCACCGTTGCTGGCGTAGACCCAGCCGTCGGGAGCGAGGATGAAGTGGTTGGCGACGAAGTGCGTGTCGCCGGGAGTAAAGCCTCCATAAAGGACCACTTCCTTGTCGGCCTTGCCGTCGCCATCCGTGTCGCGCAACCACACGATGTGCGGCTGGCAGACGGCGATGACGCCATCCCTATAATGGCAGAAGCCGGTGATCAGTTCGAGGCCTTGGTGGAAGATCTGTTTCTGGTCGAAGACGCCGTCGTTCTTGCTGGAGACCAACACGCTGATCTTGTCCTGGGCCGGACGGTCATAGCTGCCAGGGACGAGCACGCCGCCTTCGCGCCAGGATTCGGCGGTGAGCGGACGGCGGCCGTTCGGATACTCCGGCGTCTCGGCGACCCACAGGCGACCGCGTTCGTCCCACTGGACGGCGATGGGTTTGCTGATCAACGGCTCCGTGGAGACGACGCTGGCCTTGAAGCCGGGCTGCATCTGGAAGGCGGCGATGGCTTTCTCGGCGCGGCTCGGTCCGCCGACCGGGTAACGCATGTCCGCAAGATCCGCCTTCGTGCAGAGTTCGTCGACATTGTCGCGACGGGCCGCCCAGGCGATGCCGCGCTTGATGAAGGTGCGATAGCTGGCATGGGCGAGCGTCTCGGCTTCACCTTGCAGGAAGACCGCGGAGCGAAGGCGCGCGTTCTCGAACACCCACGCCTGCGGCTGGATGTCATAGACCGAAGCCTTGTCGGCGACTTCGGCGATCTTCTTGCGGTTCGCACCGACCTTGGAAGTAAAGGATGAGGCGAGCACTTGGATCTTCTCGTTGAGGTCGAGCTCGAAGACGGTCTGGTCGGTGACGTCGAAGGTGGAAGCGTCCTTGGCGAGCGGATGGGCGTCGGTGCGGACGTTGAGCATCATCAAGGCGCGGAAACGACGGCTGTCCTGGGTCCAGCCGGCACCGAGGGTTTCCTTGGCCCAGGTCGCGGACGGGCCGGCGATGGCGCCACGGAGCGCGACGAAGCCGATGCCGCGGTTGGAAAGGTCGGCGAGCGCCGCGCGTTCCTTGACCTCATAAGCCGTGTAGTCCTTGCGGTAGAGGACGATGACCTCGTCCTTCTCGTGCTTGGTGTCGAGGAGCTCACTCGGACGGTCAGCCTCGGTCACCTGGGCGCCCGCGCCTTTGAGTTCGGCGACGAGAGATTTGACCGCGGCATGGTCGTCGGCGACGACGGTGACCTTGATCGGAGCGGCGCCGAGGACGGCGGCGGCGAAGACCATGGCGATGCGCAGGAGGGGGGCGATGCGGGGAAGCATGGCTCCATCAAAGTAAGCCCCTTAGCCCCTACAAGACTTAGCGACACCCCCAGCCACAACCCCACCCCTCTCAAATGCACATTTAACGTCGTAATCCGATGTTACCCGTCCGCCCGGAAATGCGACGGGGCATGACCGGTCGACTTCTTGAAAGCCGACGAGAAGCTATTGCCGTTGGCGAAGCCGACCTTACGGGCGATGACCGCCAGTTTGTCGTCCGAATCGCTGATCAGTCGGATCGCCTGCTGGATACGGAGATGGGTGAGGTGGTTCATCGGCGTGCGACCGATCTCCTTCAGGCAGAGCCGCCGGAGGTGCTCGAAACTGAGCCCGGACTCACGGGCGAGCGACTTGGTGTCCCAGCCGAAGTCCAACCTGCCATGAACCTCGTCCCAGAGCCTCTGCACCCGCGGATCGCCACGGAAACTGCCGGCGAAGCTCCGCACGTAATCATAAGCCAGCTCAATCCACTGGTGATTACGGCGGGATACCTTAGCGCCTTTTAGTTCGGCGATCAGGCCGGCGATGGCGGCACGGAGAGGCTCGGCGTCGAAATCGGCGAGCACCGGCGAGCTGGAGCGGAAGATGGTGTTGGAACGCACGCCTCCGCCGAAACGGATCCAGCAGAAGTCCCAGCGCTTGCTCCGTCCGATGCGGAAGGAATTGCGGATGCCCGCTGGCTGCAGGCAGGCCTGCCCCGCCGAGATGGTCCGCCAGCGTCCGTCGACCCAGACCTGCCCCTGGCCGGCCAGGCAAGCCATGAAGAAGGCGCCGCTCTGGTTGGCCCGGACGACCTCGTAAGGGGCGAGCATCTCGGCCACGCCGAGGTGGGCGATCTCGAAGAGCCCGAGCTCCTTGCAACGCACCCCGGCCAGCACCCAGGGGCGCTCGTCCTGATAATCGGCCGCGACGACGATCTGGCGGCGGGAACGCGGATTCTCGATGTCCGTCTCGGAATGACGGAGTTGCGTCTCGCTGTAATGTTTTAAATCGCTCTTGCGGGCCACGTCCTTTGCATAAGACCTATCCCGCAAGGGAGCAACCCCCGACCACCCTTCCCCTCTCATCACCATGCCCAACCCCTGGACCGGAAAAGGAAACCCTTACACCCGCACCGAAGTCATCGCCCGCCTCCGCGACACGATGTCCAAGGGCAAGCCGATCATCGCCGCCGGCGCCGGCACGGGCATCAGCGCCAAGTTCATCGAACGCGGCGGCGCCGACCTGGTGATCGTCTACAACTCCGGGCGCTTCCGCATGGCCGGCCACGGCTCGACGGCCGGCATGATGGCCTACGGCGACGCCAACGCGGTCGCGATGGAGATCGGCGAATACGAGGTGCTCCCCGTGGTCGAGGAGATCCCGGTCATCTGCGGCGTCCACGCCACCGACCCCCGCCGTCGCATGTGGCACTGGCTCGGCAAGGTGAAGGACATGGGCTTCTCCGGCATCAACAACTTCCCGACCCACACGATCATCGACGGCAAGTTCCGCCAGATCCTTGAGGAGACCGGCATGAGCGTGAAGAAGGAGTTCGAGACCGTCTCCCTGGCCCGCAAGATGGAGATGTTCACGATCGTCTACGTCGGTTCGCCCGAAGAGTCCAAGGCCATGGCCGAGGCCGGCGCCGACGTCATCATCGCCCACGTGGGCACCACGGTCGGCGGCTCGATCGGCGTGACCAACGCCACGATGACGCTCCCGGAAGCCGCCAAGATCACCCAGGGCATCATCGACGCCGCGAAGTCCGTCCGCAAGGACCTCATCTTCCTCAGCCACGGCGGCCCGATCAACACGCCGGAAGACGCCGCCTTCATCAACGAACATACCGATACCGACGGCTTCGTCGGCGCCTCGAGCCTCGAACGCATGGCGGTCGAACAGTCCCTCACCGAGCTCACCCAGCGCTTCAAGCAGATCCCGGTGAAGCGTAAGTTCTTCTGAGCCCATGGCCACGATCGCGGTTCTCGGCACGCTTGATTCCAAGGGCGAAGAACATGCCTTCGTGGCCGCGCTCATCGCCCGGCACGGCCATAAGCCGCTGCTGATCGACGTCGGTACGGGTGGGCCGGCCACTGTCCAGCCCGACATCACTCGCGAACAGGTCGCGGCCGCCATCGGCCTCGACCTGGCCGGGCTGATGGCGAAGAAAGACCGTGGCGCCTGCGTCGTCGCGATGACCCACGCCGCCCCGGCCTTGGTCTCGAAGCTGGCCTCCGACGGACGTATCCACGGCATCATCTCCCTCGGCGGCGGCGGCGGCACGGCCATCGGTACGGCCGCGATGCGCGCCCTGCCCCTCGGCTTCCCGAAGCTGATGGTCTCGACCCTGGCCGCGGGCAACGTCGCGCCTTACCTCGGCACGAAGGACATCACGATGATGCCGAGCATCGCCGACGTCGCCGGCCTCAACCGACTCTCCCGCGTCATCTTCACCCGCGCCGCCGGTGCGATCTGCGGCATGGTCGGAGCCGAGCCCTCCGTCGGCGCCGCCAAGCCCCTCATCGTCGCCAGCCAGTTCGGCAACACGACCACCTGCGTCACCGAAGCCAAGAAGGTCCTGGAAGCCGCGGGCTACGAAGTGCTGGTGTTCGCCGCCACCGGCACGGGCGGACGCATCATGGAATCGGTCATCGAGAGCGGCATCGTCGCCGGGGTGCTCGACATCACCACGACCGAATGGGCCGACGAGCTCGTAGGTGGCAATCTCAACGCCGGCCCGGACCGCATGGACGCCGCCGCCAAGGCGAATATCCCGGTGGTCGTCGCTCCGGGCTGCCTCGACATGGTGAACTTCGGCGAACGAGCCTCGGTGCCGGCCAAGTTCGAAGGACGTAATTTCTACATCCACAACCCGCAGATCACGCTTATGCGCACGACGGCGGACGAATGCCGACGCCTTGGCGAGATCGTCGCAAAGAAGGCCAACGCTTACAAGGCCGGCACGGCGATCATGATCCCGAAGAAAGCGATCTCCGTCATCAGCGCCGCCGGCCAGCCCTTCCATGACGCGGCCGCCGATGAAGCCCTGTTCAAGGCGCTGAAAGCGAACGCCACGGTGCCGGTGCAGGAATTCGACTTCGCGATCAACGACCAGGAGTTCGCCCAGGCCTGCGCCACTAAGCTGATCGAGCTCATCGGCTGCCGTTCGTGAACGAGGCCTCTTCCACCCGTCGCTGGGCCACTTTCGCGATGTTCTTCAACGTCGTGGCTTGGGGCATGTCCTGGGTGAACGTGCGGGCGGTCCTGCCGGAAGTCGGCGCCGGTCAGCTCGGCGCGATGCGCTACCTGATAGCCTCCTCGGTCATGCTGCCGATCTGGCTTTACCGCGGACGCCCCCTGCCGGCGCGAGGCGACTGGCCCGTGGTCGCCTCACTGGGACTCTTCGGCTTCTGCCTCTACAACCTCGGCATCAACTACGGTGAACGCACCGTGAATGCCGGCACGGGCTCGATGCTCATCTCCTGCATCCCCGTATTGGTCATCCTGCTCGGCGTGCTCACCGGACGTGAACGCGTCGGCCTCCTCGCCTGGCTCGGCATCGGGCTGTCGATGGCAGGCGTCGTGCTCACCGCCGCAGGCTCCGAGGCGGGACTGACCTTCAACCTCGGCTCGCTCCTGATCCTCGGCGCCGCTCTCTGCGCGGCCATCCAGACGCTGATCAGCAAAGCCTTGACCCAACGCTATGCCGCCGTCGACGTGACCACCTGGGCCATCTGGTTGGGCACGCTGGGACTGCTCCCGTTCTCCGCAGACCTCGTCGGTACGGCCAAACATCTTTCCGGCATGGGCTGGGTGCACCTGGCCTTCCTCGGCATGGTCCCCGCGGCCCTCTGCTATACGATCTGGTCCTGGGTGCTGGTGAAACTGCCCATCACGACGGTGATGAGCGCGGTCTATGCCATCCCGGTCTTCTCCGTCCTCTTCGGCTGGATGATCCTCGGCGAGCGGCCTTCCTCGCTGACCTTGCTGGGCGGCCTGGTCACCCTCGCCGGCGTCGCCTGGGTGCAGACGCTGACGAGAAAGCAGAAAAGTTGAGCACCGCCGCCGCACGGTGGCCGGAAGGCAGGGGCACGACTACGTTCGTGCCCTTCCTCACCCTTACCTCCCTAATTCCGCCGCTGTCCAAGGAGCGGTCCGACCTTTGTTCGCTTCGCGTACGGCCTTGACCTCGGCCGACGTCACCGCCGGAGCCGAATTGCCGAAGGCCGAGCGGACGTACGTCAGGACATCGGCCAGCTGCTGGTCATCCAGGCCCATGGGAGGCATGGGAACGAGGCCGTAATCCTTGCCCAGGACCTTGGTCGGGCCGGACAGGCCGTGCATCGTGATCCGGATGAGGGTCTGCGCATCGCCAGCGACCCACTCGCTCTTGGCCAGCGGTGGATAGACGCCGCTCAGTCCTTGGCCCGAGGCTTGGTGGCAATTGAGGCAGAGGGCCTCGTAGATTGCCTGGCCTGGTGAAACGACGGCCGGCCCGCTGCTCGCGATCTTCTTGAGGTAGGTGGCCTGAGGTGCGGACAGCTCGGCGGCGATCTTCCCGGCGGAGGGAAGCAGATGACGCACCGTCTGCTTCAGGGCGTAATCGAGGAACTTGTCCGTGGGCTGATCGACGGCGCCCAAGGCGGTACGCAGCGAAGCCTGACCGCCGACATGGCTGAGCGCCACGACGGCTTCGAGTCGAACGCGAGGTTGAGGGTCCGCAATCGCCTTCGCCAGACGCCCCTGGACATCAGGCAGCTGCGCCGACCATTCGCCGACGACCCGGGCGGCATACGCGCGGATCCGGAAATCAGCGGAAGTCTGCAGTCGATCGAGCAAAGCCGGTCGCACGAGGCCATGCGACTGCAGCACGCCCATCGCCTCGAGCAACTGCGCCTCGACCCGGTCTTTGGCGATAAACGCATCCGCGGTAATCGCGACCTTCTCGGTCGGACGCGAGATGAGCAGACGACGGGCATGGTAACGCGTCCATCGCTCCGGCGAGGCCAGCTGGCCGAAGAGTTCGGCTTCGGACATCGCGATGAGGTCAGGCTGTTTCATGGTCGGTAGCCCCTTGGCGGTGACCCTCCAGATACGTCCGTGCGAGCGATCGCGACGCGGGTCGGCGTAACTGGCCTGGTAATGGCCGATGACTGCGTTGAACCAATCGCAGGCGTACAAGGCGCCATCCGGGCCGACCGAAACATCCACAGGTCGGAAAGCCTTGCTGCTCGAAACGATCGGACTGACGACGCGCTCGGTCTTGAAACCAGCGCCGTCATCCACGAAGCGATGCAGATCGAGCGTGTTACCGTAATAACCGCCGATCAAAGCCGCACCCTGCAGTTCGGCCGGCATGGCCTTGGTGCCAAGGATGTCGATGGAGTTGGATTTCAGCGGCGAATCGAAGAGCGAGTGCGTGCCGGCGTACTCGTCCGGGGTCTCGGTCGCGCCCAGACCAGGGAGACTATAGTAACCCGCGACCCGATCGCCGCTCTTATGGAACGGCTGGAAATAATCGTCGAACGCGACGCCCCAGCAATTATGGCCCGCCTTGCCGTACTGGAAGAACGGCTGCAGACGCTGGTTCTTGAGGTCGTAGCGCATCAGTCCGGACTTCGGCAGGCTGACGATGCCACGAGGGGTCTCGACCCGGGTGATGGCATGCAGGCCTTGGCTCATCCACAGCGTCCCGTCCGGACCATGGCTGATCGAGTTCACCAGCTGATGGGTGTCGCCGACGCCGAAACCGGACATCAGGACTTCCGTCTTGTCCGCCCTCCCGTCTCCGTCGGTGTCGGTCAGCTTGATGAGACGATCGAAATCGCAGACCAGAATGGACGTGTTGCCGACGTCATCCGTCAGAGGTTCGACACCTTGGACCATGGTCAGTCCTTCGGCGAAACGCACCGCCTTGTCCGCCTTCCCGTCTCCGTCGGTGTCCTCGAGGCGGAGGATATAGTCACGCGGCTTGACGCCGGGGACGGCCTGCGGGTAGGTCGGCGAGCAGCAGACGTAGAGACGACCTTTGGCGTCCCAGGACATCTGCGTAGGCTTGGCGACGCCGAGGGACTCGTCGGCGAACAGATTCACGGCGAAGCCGTCGGCGACCGTGAAAGTGGCCTGCTCTTCGGCGGCCGACATGACCTTCTCGGTGCTCACGACCGGTCCGGCCTGGGCCGCCGGGGCAGCGGATTGCTCCCCACGCGCCAGCGCTTGGATGTGCTTGTCCCAAGAAGAGACCAGCGGCTTATAAGCCTCGAAGTTCTCCTTCAACGAAGGCACCGGACCGAAGCCCTTGCCGTAGTTCTGTGAGATCCGATCGCCATAGACGAACGACCAGTTGGCCGGACGCCAGCAATCCGCCCAGAGACGGTTCTTCTCGACGATGGCCGGACGGAGCTTGGCCGACAGTTCCAGGTTGTCGGGCAATCCGAGCGAGTAGGCCAGTTCCTGACCGACGCTCTCCAGTCCTTTCGACGAAAGATGCAAGCCGTCGACGGAAGGATCGTCCTTGGTGACTTCGGTCAGGTTCACGTAAGGCAGCCCGCGCAGCTTGGCGATCTCGGCCACGGCGGCGGCGTAGTCGGCGAGATCCTTACGGCGGGCCACCGTCGTGAGGTCCGGCGGACGCTGTGATTTCATGAAACCGGCCGGCGAAAGGAGCACGATCCGGGGCGTATGGCGGCTGAGATCATCGAGCAGCTTATGGTAGTCGGCCTTGAACTTCGCCAAGCCGCCCTGCCCCTGCAGAGCCTCGGCCTGGCCGAACTGCACGATCAACGTCGTGGCCCCGGCGGCCTCGAGCTGACCTTTCCACGGACCGAAGTTCAGGTCGCGCCACTGCTCCTGGACCGTGTCGGCCTCCCAGGCCATGGAACGGAAGACGGGGGCCTTCGAGGCGAAGGCCGCGGCGAGGCGCGACTCGATTTCGCCCGACTTGGCTTCGCGCACGAGATTCTCCTGGCCGATGAAGACGACGACTTCGTTCGTCCCGAGGTCGAACTTGCCATCCTTGAAAGCCGCGGGCGGCGTCCAGGCGGACCTCACCTCGCCGAAGCGGTTCAGGACCGTCTCCTTGGTCGTGACCGGTAAGTCGTTGAGCGGGTCGAGCACGATGTTGCGGAACCTGATCTCGGCCTTGCACTTGCCGTGGATCTGCAGGCCGATCATCCCATAGGCGTCGTCGATGGCCGGATCGGTCTCGGTATAATCGACCGTCTGACGTCCGTTGAGGAAAATCATGATCCGCGGTCCTTCGGCACGGACCTCATAACGATTCCACTCGCCCGGTCGCTCGACCGACGGGACCTCTTCCGGCGACTTCACGCCGTTGGAACCCACGCCCATGCCGGCCTTGGCGAGGACGCGTTTACGCCGCGACTCATCGTAGAGGAAACCGCTGAAGCCGGCGCCAATATCGGCCTGGTAGCCGAACATCTCATTGGGCGGATTAGCCATGCGCTGGCTGCGGAACTGCACCCCTCCGTTTACAAAACCCTCGGTGCCGACGAGCTTGTACTCCAGGGTCAGGCGGAAGTTATAGAAGCTTCGCTTGGTCGTGAGGAACTCGTTGCGCGGATTGCCCTGCAGCGAACCGCCGACGATCTCGCCGTTCTCGACGCGCCAGACCTTGGTGTCGCCATCCCAACCGGTCAGCGTCTTGCCGTCGAACAACGGGGCCGGCGCAGCGGCGAGCCCGAGGAGTCCGACGATCAGGCAAAAGACGGGGACGAGACGCTTCATGGGGTATGCATGTTAGGCAATCCGGCCGAGGGATTGTTCCAACCCCAAATGACAACGTTCGCCGAATGGTGAACGTCAGGTAGGGGCGGGACTACGTCACGCCCTAGGTCACGTCGTAGTCGTGACCCTGCCCACAGGCCGCCATTCGGCTGCCTGCAGAAACAAAAAGGCCGGAGGCTTTTCAACCTCCGGTCCTCATGGCCTCAGGCCCTCCGCTCCTCGCGCTCAGGCCAACCCCAGGTGCTTCAACGCCTCAGGGGTTGGTCCGGCGAAGTCGACCGTCGGGACGTTGCCGGTGTAGCCGATATCCTTCCAGCCCTGCGGGGTGGTGTAATACCCGCTGGCGGCGAGATAGCGGAAACGGTTGAAGAAGTTCTGGGCGGACCGGAACTCCTTCTTCACCGCGGTCTTGCCGCAGATGTCGTCGGCAATCGCGCACTTCTGCGGTTCGGCGAGGTCAACGAAATCCTTCTGGAAGCGGCGCTGCGACTCGGCGTCGAGCCAGTCGAGGCCTTCGACGATCACCGGACGGTCCTTGGCGGTCTCATCATAAGGCGAACTAATCCACTCATCGATGAAGTCCTGGACGCCGAGCTGCGAGGGCAGCTTGTCGCCGGGGTTGTCCGGCGGCAGGATGAGGTCGGTCAGCGAAGCGGCGGCCTTGCGCTGCTTGGGGGTCAAGGTGAGCGGCCAGAGGTCGCCCGGGGCGTAGGCCTTGTTCAGGACCGGGTCCCAGCCGATGCGCTGGCCACCTGTGGCGGCGGGGGCGTCGGGCTGGCGCTGGAGCCTCCCCTGAGCCGAGGCGTGGGGGAAGATCGCGGCGGTCGCGGCGGCGGCACCGATCCATTTGAGCACCTGACGGCGGTCGATCTGTCCGGAGTTGTCTGCGGGAATAGTTTCCATGGGTTGCTTGGCTTAGAGGTTACCTTTGCGCATCTCTTCGATGAGATGGTCGGAGGCGCGCCACGCGAGCGCCATGATGGTCAGCGTGGGATTCTTGTCGGCGTTGCTGCAGAACGCCGAGCCGTCGTTGAGGAGCAGGTTCGGGATCTCCCAGCACTGGTTCCACTGGTTGGTGACGGACTTCTTGGCGTCCGCGCCCATGATGCCGCCCCCGACCTCATGGATGATCGAACCACCCGGCTCGATCGCCTTAGCGCCGTCGGGTTCGGGTTTCTTGGCCTTGCCGCCGATGGCGTCGACGATCATCGCGAAGGTGGCTTCCATGTGGGCGGCCTGCTTGAGCTCGTGCTCGGACCACTTCCAATGGAAACGGAGCACTGGGATGCCCCACTTGTCCTTCACGTTCGGGTCGAGTTCGCAGAAGGAGTTCTCGTTCGGGATCATCTCGCCGCGTCCGGCGAAGCCGATGCCGGCGCCGTATTTCTGGCGGACCTCTTCCTTGTAGCTCCTGCCGTAACCGGGGCTGGCGCCGCCGGCGCCGAGACCGGGCATGCGACGTCCCGTCGCGAATTCGATGTGGTAGCCGCGGGCGAAGCCGAGCTTGCTGGCGTCTTTGTAAAGCCACCAAGGGATGTAGACGTGGGCGCCCGCCCCTTCTTCGTTGTGCACGGGAAGGTTCTCGAAGGCCGGGACGCTGCCGCCGAGCTTGGCGCCGACGGTGTCCATGATGTACTTGCCGACGAGTCCGGAACCGTTGGCCACGCCGTTCGGGAAGCGGCTGGACTTGGAGTTGAGCAGGATGCGGGCGGTCTCGCCCGAGCTGGCGGCCAGGATGACCGCGCGGCCCTTCACGGCGCGTTCCTGTCCGGTCACCTTGTCGATATAGATCACGCCGTTGGCCTTGCCGTCGGCGCCGATGGTGACTTCGCGCGCATGCGCGTTGCACAGGATGTCAAGGTTGCCCGTCGCGAGCGCCGGAGGCAGATGCACCGTCGTCGACTGGTAGTTGGCCTTGATCGAGCAGCCGCGACCGCAATCCGTCGCCCAGAAGCAGGCGGCCCGCTCCTGCATGGCTTTGGCGATGATCTTCTGCGCCTTGGGATTGTTCGGGTGCAGGCGGGCCGGGAAATTCACGTGATCCTGGCGCGTCGACAGCACGGCACGATGGATCGGGACGACGGGGATGCCGTACTTGGCGACATGCTTCTTGACGAAGAGCTCGCCGGCGCGGGCCTTGGGCGGAGGCAGCAACGTGCCGTTGGGAGAGTCGGGCGTATTCTCGAGGCCTTCGTTGGAGCCGTAGACGCCGACGAGCATCTCGACCTTGTCGTAGTACGGAGCGACGTCCTCATAGCTGAGCGGCCAGTCGAAGCCGAGGCCGTCGCGCGAATACGGCTTGAAGTCGTAGGGTCCGTTGCGGAGCGAGATGCGGCCCCAGTGGTTCGTGCGTCCGCCGAGCATGCGGGCGCGCCACCAGTCGAAGCGCTGCTTGGGGTCGGTCGAAGCCTGGGTATAAGGCTCGCCGGGGACTTCCCAGCCGCCGTCGACGGTCGCGTCATGGAAACCGAAGGGCTTCTCGCGCGTGCTCATCGCGCGCAGCGGCGCATCGGCCTTGGACTGGAACATCGGGGTCTCGGTGACCGGGTCGTAGTTGCGACCGGCCTCGAGCATGAGGACCTTCACGCCGTTCATGGTGAGCGTGTAGGCGGACTGACCGCCGCCCGCGCCGGAACCGACGACGATCACGTCGTAGGTGGGCTGCAGGTCTTTTTCGGTGATGATGGCCATGGGAAGGTAGGAAGGAGTTACTTGGAAGCGCGGAACTGCCAGGCTTCGTCGAAGAAGCCGGCGGCGGGCACGGCGCCGGGCGCGACGGCATCCGGGGCGACCTTGAGGTCGACGACCGCCCAGTCCGGCAGCTTGGCCACCTGGCGGGCGTTATTGAGGTAGTCGTATTCGCGGTAAGTGAAGCTGCTGTTGATGACGACGTACTTCTGCGGGTTCAGGGGGTTCGGATAGACGAGGATCGGCGCGTGGTCGGCGGCTGAGTAGGTCTTGCCGTCGACGACGAGCTTATCGGCGGTCCACTGGATCGGCAGCTTGGCGACGATCTTGGCGAGGATGGCGTTGGAAGAAGGATCGCCCCAGAGGACGAGATTGTTCTTGGCGATATCCTCGTCCTTGACCTGCGCATCGGTCTTCGTCGGCGCGACGCCGCGGAATTGACGACGCCATTCAAAAGCGGCACGTTCCATCTCGGACTTCACCCAGCCGCCGACCTTGGCGTTGAGCGGCTGGCCGGTCGGAGCGACATAGAGGAAGGCGTCCATGAACGCGTCGTCGATGGGACCGGAAAGACCGTGGCGCTTATGGGCACCCTTGTCGGCGTATTCGGAGACCTGCGTCCACTCGCCGCTCTTGGCGTCGCGGGAGAAGGTGGCCTTCCAGGAACGGTCGGAGCCGGCCTTGACGGAAGTCAGGACCTTGAAGCCGTCGATGGTGACGGCGGTCGGGGCGAAAAGTGACTGCACGGAATCGCCCGGAGCGAAGTCGAGCGTCAGGCCGGCGACATTGGCCGTCTTGACCTCGATGGCGCGGTCATCGACCAGCTTGGCGTCGACGCGGGCCTGCTTCCAGTGCTCGACCAGGCGGTCCACCTGCACCCAATGCATGCGGTCGTAGCGGAGGAAGTAGGTCGCGAAGGAGACTTCCTTCGGCGTACGGACGCGACCGCTCGCGGCGATGGCGGCGAGGCGGCGCTCGATCTCGACCATGGAATCAGGATGGATCTTGTGGGCGGTCTGCGGTCCGATGATGTGCGTGAGCTCCATGCCGAGCTTGCCCATCTCGCGGGCCATGACGTCGGCGGCCTGCTTCTGCCTGTCGATTTCGCCGCTGTAGGCGACCGTCGGGGCGTTGCGGAAGTTGATGGCGACGTCGGTGGCGTTGTACCAGGCCCAGAGGGTCTTCTGCCAGGACGGGATCTTGGAGACGTCCTCGTTCTGGAAGACGTTCAGGAATTCCGGGGTCTCGGAGAAACCGGCGCCCGGATTGATGCCGCACCAGCGGTCGGTGTAGTGGGCGCCGAACTGCCAGACCGCGGCGCCGCCCATCGAGAAGCCACGGATGAACAGTCGGTCGTCGTCGATGTTGTAGCTCTTGCGGGCGTGGGCGTAGGCCTCCCAGAGATCGACCTCGCCGGCCATCTTGTTGGCGCAGCAGTATCGACCGTAGAGATGGAGCACGAGGCGGTTGTTCGCCGGGATCTGCCCGACGTTGGCACGACGGTCCTTGAGGAACGCAAGTTCGCTCAGGGTCTCGCCTCGGCCGTGGCACCAGAAATCGAGACGCATCAGCGAGCCGGCGTAGTTGTCGGGGATGACCATGCCGTAAGGCTGGACCGAGCCGTCGATCTTCGACTTGTAGCCACGGACGACCAGACCGGTCTGGCGAGTCCAAGGGGTCTCTCCCTTGAGGAAGGAGGCGGCGCGGGCCTTGCCTTCGGCGACGAGTTCATGGGCGGTCTTGAATTCGGCCTTATTGAAATACTCGTTGTACTTGCCCGCCCAATCGACCGCCTTGTGGAAGATCTCGATGTCAGCCAGGAACTCCTCGAGGCGAGGGTTCTTCGCCTGGGCCTTGGCGGCGGCGTCGATGGCCGTGCGCAGTTCCGCCAATTCCTTGGCCAGCGAGACCTTGTCTGCCTCCGGCAAGGCCACCGCCTTGTCGGTCGGCGGGATCGGCCGGACGGCGGCCGGGATGTTGTCTTTCGGCCCGTCGGCCAAAGCGGCGGCGGCGAAAAGGGAAAGAAGCAGGAGGGAGCGCATGACGGGAGTAATGAAGAAGGCGACCAAGGGCGGCCGATTCGGGGTGCCCAAGGTGTAGACTACGACCCACCTGACCGACAAGAGTTCCTTCTATCGAGATAACGACACGAATAGGTCCGGACGGCCATTTTCCTCGCCTCCGCCCTTCCCCTTCCCCACATCTCCGGGCAATGGCCCTTCTCAGTCTCCTCGACGTCTATGTCAGTTTCGGCGGCCCTCCCGTCCTGGACCACCTCAACCTCCAGATCGAGGAAGGCGAGCGCGTCTGTCTGCTCGGCCGTAACGGCGCCGGCAAGACCACCCTCATGCGCATCGCCGCCGGTGAATCCGCTCCGGACACGGGCACGGTGACCATTCCCGATGGCGTCTGCATCGCCCGCCTGACCCAGGAAATTCCCGAGAGTCTGCCAGGCAATGTCCGCGACATCGTGACCTCCGGTGTCCGGGTCGACGACGCTTCCGAGGATTGGGAGAAAGACCTGCGCGTCGACGACCTGATCGCCCGCCTCGGCCTGCCCGAAGATCGCGAGTTCAACGCTCTCTCCGGCGGCCTCAAGCGCCGCTGCCTCCTCGCCAAGGCCCTCGCCGCCAAGCCGGGACTGCTGCTGCTCGACGAGCCGACCAACCACATGGACCTCGATTCGATCCTGTGGATGGAAGAGTTCCTGCTCGAACAGAAGATCCCCCTGCTCTTCGTCACGCACGACCGCGCCTTCCTGCGCCGCATGGCGAACCGCATCATCGAGCTCGACCGCGGCAAGCTCGCCAGCTGGTCCTGCGACTACGACACCTATCTCGTCCGCAAGGAGGAGCTGTTCGTCGCCGAAGAACGCCAGCGCGCCGCCTTCGACAAGAAACTCGGCCAGGAAGAAGCCTGGTCCCGCCGCAGCCCGGGCGCCCGCCGCACGAAATCCAACGCCCGCATGGAGGCGCTCGTGAAGATGCGCGCCCAGCGCGGCGCGATGCGCTCCGCCACCGGTTCCGCCAAGATGGAGATCAGCGAAGCCGAACGCTCCGGCGTCCGCGTGGTCGAGGCCGATAACATCGCCTTCGCCTACCCGGGCGGCACGCCGCTCATCCGCGACTTCAGCCTCGTACTGAACCGCGGCGACAAGGTCGGCCTGATCGGCCCCAACGGCGCCGGCAAGACCACCTTGGTCAAGATGCTGCTCGGCCAGCTGGCGCCCACCTCCGGCAACCTGAAGTTCGGCACGAAGATGGAAGTGATCTACTTCGACCAGATGCGCGAGCAGATCGACGACAACAAGACCGTCGCCGAGAACCTCGCGGGCGATGGCGACACGGTGGTCGTCCAAGGCCGTTCCCGCCACGTCATCAGCTACCTGCAGGATTTCCTCTTCGACCCCACCCGCGCCCGCTCCAAGGCCAAGGTGCTCTCCGGCGGCGAACGCAATCGACTCCTGCTCGCCCGCCTCTTCACCAAGCCGGCCAACGTGCTCGTGCTCGACGAACCCACCAACGACCTCGACGCCGAGACCCTCGACGTGCTCGAGGACATCCTGGTCGATTACGCCGGCACGCTGATCATGGTCTCCCACGACCGCGCCTTCCTCGACAACGTCGTGACCAGCACGCTTGTCTTCGAAGGCGACGGCGTCGTGACCGAACACGCCGGCGGCTACACCGACTGGCGCAACGAGCTCGCCCGTATCGCGGTGGCGAAGCGCACCGCCGCCGTGGGCACGGCCGCCAAACCCCTCGCCCAGAGCAAGCCGACCACCCAACCCGGCGCGAAGCTCAACAACAAGGAGCGCAAGGAACTGGAAACGCTGCCCGGCAAGATCGAGCAGCTCGAGGCCGAACAGGCCCAGCTCACGGTGCAGCTCGGCGA
>OFRH01000040.1_pt1 | contig 21122 bp, 45 predicted proteins | sample 1543111 | NCBI WGS metagenome assembly OFRH01 (sample SAMN07774220, study PRJEB24372) | wastewater metagenome | isolation source: Exp Tend NO 100WW | collected 2016-02
ATAGTATATAGTGTTTTTATCTGTAAAGTATATATAAGGATTGAGTTAATGTTTGAAGTTTTTGAAAGTTCAAAAAAAGCAATTAATAGAAAAGTAGAAAAACGAAATAAAAAATATCCATGGGATATTTTACAAATTGGTCAAAGTTTTGCCGTTGATAAAAACACAGTAAAGAAACATTCGTTAGTGTGTATGGCAGGACAAATAGGGTTAAGAAAGAATAAGAAATTTGTAGTAATTGATCATGGTGAAGATACAAATTCATATGAAGTAGCTAGAATTGAATGATTGTGTTTTTATGGTTACAATATGATTGTTAAATATCATGAATAATGAATTAGAAGATAAAGATAGATTTTATAAAACATTTCTTTTGTTAATGTGTGCTACTGAACCAGGAGAAGCAATAGCTGCTCGTGATGCATTACTACGTCTAAGTGGATTAAATCCACATGAACTTGCATTAACAATGTTTAAAAAATTACCAAAGAATAAACTTACTAATCAACAAAAAGCTAGCCAAATACTTTATGCTTATAGTCTCAAAGAAATTTATTTATCCGAAAGAGAATTAGCTTTTATCAGAGATATGCTCGTATGGAGTAATCCAAGCGAGAGACAATTAGAATGGCTAGAAAAGATATACACGAGAGTTATCAAATAACAGTTGACAAGCCAAGTGACGCATGTTAGATTGTGGGTATGATCAAAGCAAATGCAGTATCTATAAGGCGCGCTAATGCGCCTTATTTTTTATAGGTGATTAATGACCAATAGAATTAAATCGAAAGAAGTTAGATTGAAGAATTATTCAATTACAAGAATGAGAATTATGATCGAATTGTTTAATAAAGGATCAATGACTAAACTTGAATTGGTTAATGTATTTGGATATAAAGATAAGTCACAAGAAAATATTTTGCTTAGATTGTTTAAAGATGGTTCTTTAAAGAGAAGGTTTGTTCTGTCTAATAACAACAAAAAAATATATAGCTATTCGTTGACTATTGATGGTAATAATGAATTAACAAGAGTGTTTCGTTACGCAACAGGAAGGGAATTTAGTAAATGAAAGACCCGCGTGTGCTTGCGGAAATCTTAATCGTGTTGGGGCCGTCTTCGAATGGTGCTGTTGAACGCGATCTACGCCACGCACTGGAGCAACAGGCTGCCTACATCGAAGACCTAGCGGCGACACTGAAGTTGCTTTGCGACATTGATGGAGAAAAGCCGGCACATGAAATTATGCGTGATATTTCTCGCGCCACTCTCGAACGATGGGGGCTAAGATGATTGATGTTGATTGTATTAAACATAATGTAGCTCGCTATCATCCTCAAACTGGTAAATGGGAATGGACAGTCGAGGAAGTTAAAAATGATTAAGGTAATTGTCATTCTTATGGTGCATCAATTTTCAATTGACGATCAAGGTAATTGTTTTGATACATCATATGCTCAGAATTTTGCAACACCAGGAATGTGTTTGCAACATATTAAAAATCGTGTTATGCCTGACGAGAAGGTTCAAGCGTTTCGACGTTATAAGATTACTACAAACGAAGTTGATGTAGTGAGTAAAGAACTAGAATGTGTCGTGTTTTAAGGTGATGTTATGAAATGTTGTGGTAATTGTAAATATTGGAAAATTATTGGTAAATATAAGCCGTACAGATTATATGCTTGTGTTGCTGAAGTTCCGTTGCCTGACAGTGCAAAAGGTCATTATATTCATCGTAATCTAATGGCAGCTATTGAAGGAACAAAATGTAGTTTTTGGATGAATAGAGATTGTAACAATTCGTGATCGAAAGTTGCTTGACTTAGATTGTCGTTATGATATTATCTAATCATCGAAACGACAGGAGGAAGAAATGACTAACGAACCTTTCACTCTTTCGATAGAAGCCACTCACGGCAAATCTAGCCAGCATGGCTATCACTTTGGAACGGACGAGCGCCTTGCTCGCCAGCTTATTGAAGAAAAGGCAAAGGCATGGATTGCTAATGACATGCCGTTTGTTTCGATGGCGCTTATGCGAAAAGGAAAAATCGTTGATGTTATTTACTCGGACATGAGTTGGCACAACGCGGCGCGCTAAAACAACAGGAGGATAAGATGAATATCAATGAGGCTAAGTTGGTGTCGTTTGTTACGTCTCTTGTTAAAGAAGAGTTGGATGAATATAGTATTAATAGATTGACGGTTTTTATTAAAGAATGTCAATCTAAACCTATTGACTTGAAACCTTTGTTTGACTACATGATTAGCAATCGAAAGATTGAGGCTATTAAAGAGCATCGTCGATTGACAGGATCATATTTGAAGGAAAGTAAGGACGAAGTTGAGCGTATTATGGATAGGATCAAAGGGGAGTTAGATGCGCGTTACTCTTGAAGAGTTTTTTAAGCTTAACAAGGAAGATCAAGCTAAGGTCACGCATCTTGACTTGACAGTTGCAACCGAGGATGATCGTGTTAAGATGCGCTCTCGGGAAAATCCTTAGATCGACTTTGACGAGGAATACGAAGGCGAGCGCCTGGATCGAGGATTGCTCTGAGATAGCCTCCAGACGCCACAGAGAAGCCCACAGGCAAATCCTGTGGGCATGGTAGCTAGGGGAGTAGCCGGTAGGTGTCCTGGACCGTCCTCGCTCGCGGTCGATACTCGTTCTAGGCACTTCGCAAGCCTTCGAGGCGGGCTGGTTATTTGATTGATAAGGGTAAATAAATGCCTGATGCTAAATCAATAGTTTTAGCTCTGTATTTTGGAACAGTTATTTTCTTTTTAATCAAGATCATGTTTGATCTTAGCTGGCCTATTGATGATAAGTGATGTATTATTTGCTTCTGTTTATGGTGGAACAATTCTTTATTTTATTGTTAGAATTATCATTAGAATAGGTAATAAAATGAATAAATGTTTTTTGTTGACTGGTTTAACTTTATTTGCTGCTGGAATTTATTTTACTTTGTTGATGTTAGCTGTATTTAATAAATGGTGATGATGATGAAAAGTAGTGACGCTATTGCTCACAATGCTGAAATGGTTAATAAACTTAAAGAAGAATATGAAAAAGCCGAACGAATTAAGAATGCAGCGCCAAAAATGCTTGCAGCTTTGAAAGCAGCACTGTATCATCTTGATGGATCAATTGTACCAAAGACTAGACAAATGGTTACTGATGCTATTGACGAAGTAGAAGGGCGAAAATGATAAATACAGATAAAATGACCGATGATGAATATTTTGAATATTTTGCTACATTGCTCGGTAAAAAAGTATATGTATCAAAAGAATTTGTTAAAGTTCAGTTGTATTCGTTAAACGAAGGTGATAGAATTGATCCTTGGTTGCAGCACATTATGTTGACTGAAGCGTTTAAAGTAATTGTCGAACAAGCGGCTATGATTAAATCAATGGTAACGCTTAAATATTAGGAGGGGAAAATGCGTATGTATGCTAATATTGATTTGTACAATGAAGCTATGCAAACTAGAATTGATTTGCCTACAGATGATCAACTTGATTTGATCATGAAAATGCAAGATGCTGAAGATCATTTCGAGCGAGCAATGGAGCAATTAACACGTACTATTGTTGATAAAAATAATAGTGAAGATATTCTTGCTTCGCTTGTTAATTCATGGAAATGTGTTATTAAAGCACGAATGGAAGCAGGATATTAAGAGTAAGATGCTCAGCAACATAAAACCTGCTGGAGATTACGCCACTTTGCTGCGCCAGTTTAGATCGTTGTTGGCGCTGGCTATGTCGCTTGAAACTCAGTTGCGGCATTACCAGAATGAGTGTCGCTCAGAGAATATTGCGCGTAAAATGTTGGACAGCGAGCGGGAAGCAAATGCAATCTTAACCGCTGAATTGGAACGAAAGTGATTAATGTTATGAAAATTGAAAATAAATGTCCTTACGGAACAAATTATATTTGTGTTGAAGGATATCGTTATAAACAAATGCCAGGAATGTTGAAAAGTTGTATTGTCGATCCTTTAGTTCAAGACATGGACGATTTGTTGTTTATTGGTAAATGTGATAGTTGTGTGAAAACTACAGGTGGAATTAAATAGAAATAATTCTTGAATTTTCAGATCAGATATGCTACATGGTTTTATCGTGTTGGCTATTGTCAATAGTTAGTTTAATGGTGGAAAATGAAACGTACTTGGCCGATGACGCATCATAAATGTTGTATTTGTGGTTATGGTTCTTTGGTTAAAACTAACTTCAAATTTGATCAGCAGCACAATGCTTATTGTGTTAAAAACGATCATCATTTGAAAGTATGGGAAGCTAATTGTTTTGGAAAATATGGTAATAAAAATGACGAAAAAAGCATTTGAAAAAATAGCCGACGGGTTGCAAGAAGATATAGTTGTTATTGCAATGGCTAAGTCTGATGCTGAATTTGATGGTTATCAATGGAATGTCTTGAAGAAAGAAGAACAAAATAGATATATGTTACGATCCAAGCTAGCTTTACAAGCTGCTCAGAAAGTTTATAATTTAATTAATAGTGTTGAGATAGAATGACTAAAACTATTCAACCTGAAGATTTGGCTAAGTCTGGTAGCGAAAGCGGTCATGGTAAGGCTTTAATGTGCTGGGCTGCTCAGAACATTAAACAATATCCAGAATTAAAATGGTTGACGCATATTGGTCATGGAAGTAAGCTTAATCCAATTACAGCAGGTAGAATGAAAGCTGAAGGGTTAAAGCGAGGTGTACTAGATTATTTGTTGTTAGTTAGACGCGGTAACTATTCTGCGCTTTGGATTGAATTGAAAACACTTGGAGGCAAAGCGTCGAATGAACAAGTTTTATGGTTGAACCAAGCTAGAGAATGTGAGCAATATGCTACAATTTGTTATGGTTGGGAAGAAGCTAGAGACGTAATAATTTGGTATTTGAATTATGGAAAATAAAATTCCTAAACAACTAATCGAAGAATATTTAAAATATCATAAGGTTGACTTGCCTAACTTTAAAGCAATTGATATAATTTATATCTTAGAAAATCATGGTTATAAGATAGTAAAGAAGGATTAAAGCAATGCCTCTCAAAAAAGGTACTTCGCAGAAAACATTTTCTCAAAATGTTAAGCGAGAAATGGAAGCTGGTAAGCCACATAAGCAAGCTGTTGCAATCGCGTATGCAGTTAAGCGCAAGGCTGAAGGTAAAGGTAAGAAGAAGTGACTAAGCTTAAAGTATTAGAAAAGCGATTGGCTAATCTTCGTAAATATCTGGATGAAGAACCGGATAAAGAAGGATTGTATGCTGGTGATTTGCGTGATTTAATTATTAAAGTCGAAGCTGAAATTAAGCAGCTTGAATATGCTAACAATAATCCTTATGTTATAGTCAATAACGGATTAAACGCATGATTGAGCGCGAACTTTCTAATAAGTGGCAGAAGCTTGTTCAGCCTATAGTTGAAAGCTGTAAGGTTGCAGCAGCATTCGACCACGATCTTGTTTGGACAGGTGAAGGTGCCGATGCTCTTGGTAAGTTGCTTCAGACCATGGCTAAAAATCTAGATGAATTTAATGAAATATCACGACAAGCTGCAATAAATCAACTTTGATTGAAGCTGAAACAATTCGTGATTTGATTTTCTAATTCGATTATCGTATTCTGATCATGGAAATAAAGAGAAGAACTAAGCACCGTGAACGGAAGCAGCTTCTAAGGTGTTAGCAGGTAGCGATACTGGAGTTACCTTAGATGCTAGCAACAGCACGCTACGCTAGTTGAGTATACCTGAAGCGGTGTTTAGTTTTTCTCTTTATTCAATTGAAATCAAGCTTGACAATCAAGTTTGATTGTGATAGGTTGAATAATCAAAATCAGGAGGATTAAATGGCTAAGAGCGGTCTTGCGTCACTATCGCAAGGAAGGTCTGAATGAATTTAACAGGTCAAAAATTTAATAGATTGACTGTAATCGAATTTGCAGGCCGTAGTAAATACGGCGCAAGTAAATATAAATGTAAATGTGAATGTGGTAATGAAAAAATTATTTTAGCTAATAGTTTAAAAAGTGGCAATACAAAATCTTGTGGTTGTTTGGCTGTTGAAACAGGTAAAATCAAAGGTAAAATTAATGGTCTAAAAAGACGCATTCATGGTCAAGCTGTAACTTCTAAAGAAACTAAAGAATATAAAGCTTGGCAGAATATGAAAGATAGATGTTATAATGTTAATTATAAAGGTTATAAGCATTATGGCGGGCGAGGCATTAAAGTTTGTGATAAATGGTTAAATAATTTCGAAACATTCTTTAATGATGTTGGTAAAGCACCGTCATCTAATTATTCTCTTGACAGAATAAATAACGATGGTAATTATGAACCTGGAAATGTAAAGTGGTCAACGTCATTTGAGCAAAACCAAAATAGGAGGAATTATCATGGCTAAATCAGGAGTAGCATCATTATCTCAAGGTAGATCAGATGTTTTTCGTGTTGATCCTAGACAATTGCACATAAAAAGCAATTGGAATACAAGGGATATGACTGATCCTAGTAATGTTGAACACGTTGATATGTTATCCAAATCTATTGCTGAAATAGGAGTGTTAAAGCCACTTGTGGTTCACTGGTCTGATGGCAAAGCTTACGTTTCCGATGGTCATTGTCGGCTTATGGCGGCCATCAGGGCAATTGAAGTCTATAAGGCTGATATTAAGTCGGTTCCGGTTATCAGTGATGATCGGTACTCGAACGAAGCCGATCGCATCTTCGGCCAGATTGTTCACAATCAAGGCAAGCCTTTTAGTCAACTTGAGCAGGCGAAGGTATTCAAGAAACTTGTTGATCTTGGTTGGCAACAAGGCGATATTGCCAAGAAAGCAGGTATCAGCGCAGGACGAGTTAGCCAAATCCTCGAATTGCTAACCATGCCTGAGCCTGTTAAGACGATGGTCACTAATGGTCATGTCTCAGCGACAATGGCAATGCAGACTGTCAAAAGTGTGGGCACAGAAGCAGAGCAAAAGCTTAAAGCTGGCTTAGAAGCTGCAAAAGCTGAAGGTAAGACCAAGGTTAAGCCTGTCCACATGGAAGGCGTTGGTGATCAAAAGAAGCAGCTAAGGACGATTGTTGTGGATGCTTTCGAGTACAGCGATGTTGATGACGAAGCAGAAGACTTTGTAATTATTAAAATGCCGATGAATCAATGGGAGTTGTTAAGGAAGGTTTGTGGATTATAGGAGATTAAAATGGGCAAAGTTCATGAATGTCCTAAGTGTGGTAAAGAAATGGAATATCAGGAAGATGAACCTGATGTTGGTATAACAGGTGGTTGGTATTGTCATGAATGTGATTATGCTGAATTAGCCGAATATGGCGATGAAGATGATTATCTATTGTAATAAATCGTGATTTCATCACCAAATTATTTTTAATTATTTAGTTGACATTATCTAAGATTGATGTAGAATACGAATATCAAATCGAGGAGGAAAAAATGAAATATCTAAATCATCAAGAACAACTTAGAATTGCTAATGATCTTCAGTGCCCTGAATGTTGGGGAGTTTGTATTGTTCCAACAAGTGCAAATCAAACATATAGTAGTTTTTCTTGCAATGAATGTGGTTGCACTTGGACACCTAGAAAAGGTAAAGAAAAATAGGAGGAAGAAATGGCGTACACAGTGAAGAATTTTAAAACTAAGAAAGCTCTCAAAGAAGCTGTTGAAGCTTGGAGGGGACCAAGTCAAGGTTCTGCTGTTCGTTGCTATCAGCCCGGACTTGGACCTGATCTTAGCAATTACACTGGTACAGTTAGCCTTGAAGGTCCTCATGCGCCATCTAGGCATTCTTGGTATGCAAGTGCAGAATTAGTCAATGGAATAGTAGTTAAAGTAAAATGAGTTTGACTGTTGAAAGATTGAAAGAAGTCCTGCATTATGATTTGAATACAGGACTTTTTATCTGGTTAAAATCAACAAATTGAAGGATGGTGTTGTTGTGAAAGTTAAATAGTTCTCTAGGAGAGCGTTAGAGGCTCAACAGTGTAGAACCTCCGAGCGGGTGCGAGGCCCGCATATAGGGGATTAGAAATGAGATATAAAACAGACGATATTTACGCTATGCTTGATGCTAATGATAGACTTGAAAGTGTTTTGATGTTTGTGTCTAATTATGAAGATCAAATATCTTCATATGAAGCTTTAAAGTCTATTCTTTTAGCTTATCGTGATGCTATGTTAGCTCGCGAACGAGTTATTGGAAAATAAAAATGAAACGCATTCCAAATCTTGAAACTGCAATTGATGAATGCAGGAGGATTGGCAGGACTTTTGAATATGAATTTAGTGGTAAATCGCATATTAAATTTTATATTGAAGGTTGTAAAAATTTGTTGATTGTTAGTACGAAAAATGATAATAGTTGTAAAGTCAGGAAAGATATCAGGAGGTTGATAGGTGAACGAAGATAAGTTATTTTTTGTTTGGCTTAAATGCCTTGGTAAACCCTGGCCTCAGCTTTGGTGGGGAGATCAGATTAATTCTGCTAATGGTAAGCATCGATATTCTGAAGATGAAATTTTGTTCAAGCGTGAATTGACAACAGAGGAAAGAAATTTAAATCTAGATACGTTGTGTAAAAAATATCCTGCTCCTGAAAGGAAAGAGAATGCATCCGTTGGCATTTAAAGAAAATAAGTCTTGTGGAAATTCAGGAGCATGGAACGAAGTTCAATCAGGTGATGAAATTATTTGTTTGATTGATGGTCGCATTGAAAGCTTGATGAATGCTTGCATGATGGTGATGCGTTTGTTACATGGGAAGATGGTTCTTTTGGTGTGGTGAAGTGGTATCATTTAGCACCTAGAGATAAAGTTATCGTGAATGGCAATAATTGGAGAAAAAAGTGATGCGATTTAGTTTAATTTTTATTGCTGGTTTGGCTATGGTCACTCCTGTTGCAGCACAGCAACAGCAGCCTAACGAGTATGTGTTGAAGATTACACCTCAAGAGCTAGACGCTATCGGCAAGGCTTTAGGAACAATGTCTTATAATGACGTTGCAAGTTTGGTACAGAAGTTGCGTCAGCAGGTGGTTGAGCAACAGCAGCCAAAAAATGTTGAAGAACCTAAAAAATAAAGTTGACAATTGGATAGCTTGAATTTAAATTTTCTATATTGAAAATTTTAATCTCACAAAGGGTTGAATTAGGGTGTAATATGGCTAAGAAGGCTAAAAATAAAGTTGACACTGGCTTGCTTGCTGGTATTGCAAGCGGTGCGGTAACGCATATTTCTAAGGACGATGGATTGCCTCTGCTTGAGCACAATCCGCAACTCATTGAAGTTAATACTAACATGCTCGATGACGCAGGTAATGCTGCGGTTCGGCTAACTGAAGCAGGTAAAAAGATGATTAACGGTAATGATACTTCTCCTGTTGAGGCTAAGGCGTCGCCTTATGCTGTTATTAGTGGTGCTGTTCTTCCGGCTAGCAAGCGTGGTGGCGGCAAGGGCGGTGCTCCTGTTGTTTATCCGTTTGACAGCCTGGAGATCGGCGAGAGCTTTTTCGTTCCGGTGAGTGATAAGCATAAAGACCCCGTTAAGACACTCGGTAGCACGGTTTCTAGTGTCAATATGCGTTATGCTATTGATACTGGTGAAACAAAGACTGTCACACGTACCAAGCGTGGTGAGAAGAACCGTGCTGTGCTTGATGCAAACGGCGAGAAGGTTAAGGAAACTGTTGAGGTTCCTGTTTATAAGTATACTCGGCGATTTAGCATTCGCCCTGTTGAAGCTGGTAAGACATACGGCAATTGGGTTGCTCCTGCTAACGGTGCGCTCATTGCTCGTGTAAATCTTAAAGATGAGTAAAATTGTTAAATTATTAACTCCTCCTGATCTTCAGGAGGAGTTAATATCTCATGAAGAATTACTACGTATTCTTGATTATTGTTCTTGGAGTGGATTATTTAGATGGAAAATTGTTCCTAGACCTGGAATTAAAATAGGCGATATCGCAGGTTGCAAAGATAAGTCTAGAGGATATATTAAATTTACTTATAAAAATAAAACTTATTTAATGCATAGACTTGCTTGGTTTTATGTTAAAGGTGTGTGGCCTACAAAATTAATAGATCATAAAGATTGTATTAATTATCATAATTGGTTTGATAATTTAAGAGAAGCGACGCATCAAGAAAATAATAGAAATAAAGCTGTAACTAAATCTAATACAAGCGGATATAAAGGTGTTAATCCTGGTAAGAATGGAAAATTTAGAGCCTATATTTGTCTTGGTAGTTTTAATACAAAAGAAGAAGCTCATGAAGCTTATCGACAAGCAGCTTTAAAATTACATGGTGATTTTGCTCATTTTTCGTTGACTTCTGTAGAAAAGTAGATTAGTCTTGCTCGTGTTGAACTGAAGGATTGATTTAATAATTTGAGTACCTAATGCTTATATCCCTTCCGCTTAATTATTGAATAATAGCGGAAGGGATTTTAATTAATAAAGGTTAAATAAAATGAATAATAAGCCTGTTCCTAAAGGGCCTTGGGACTTGCCGCTCCGAGAATATGTTAAAAGTTTTCCGATTGTCGTAGCTATTTACGATGGTGAAAAACTTGTACATGAAGAAAAAATAGACTATGGTAATTACGAACATCGTAAGTGGTTAGGGCGCGCCACTTATTGGGCTTGTAATCAAGGTTATGTTGTTGAAACAAGTAAAGCTTAATTAAATGAAAAATAAGCGGACTTGTTGGAATTGGTATACGAATGAAAGAAATATTAAAAATATACGGTCCTTTGAATTTATAAAACCTGCTTGTTATGTTAAACATAATAGAAAAATGGGAAAAGCTGGTCCGTTCTGTAGTAGAAAATGTGCAGGAGTTTATGGCAAGAATATTCAAATAGCCCGTATAGCCCAATTGGCAGGAGGCAACTGACTTAAGATCAGTACAGTGCTGGTTCAAATCCAGCTACGGGCACCAAAGCCTTACGAGTTCAAATCTCGTCGCCCCTACCAAAGCTAAGCCTGATTAGCTCAATTGGCAGAGCAACGCACTTGTAATGCGTAGGTTGTAAGTTCAAGTCTTGCATCAGGCACCACAGCGTGTTAATTCTGATTTATGTTCGTGCCGCCCAACGATACGTTCGAAGTCTCACCTTGGCAAATTCGTGTGCCAGAGCGCCCGAAATGGGCTGATGACGAGCAAAAGAAAAAGCTGTACGGGATAGAATTAACTAAGAATAACAATCCGTTAGAAGCTGCAAAAGTCATCTTCTGGAATGAGCAGGACGCATTGTGGGCAGCAAACAACTGGTTGCACGATCCGATCGTTCTTGCCTCAAAAAAAGCAATTTTGGAACAAGCTGATGAAAATTTGCTTGACAAAGATGCTCTTTCGCGCAAATTGCTCAAATTCTCCGAGGAAAAGGATCGCACGGGGCAATTTTATGTAGCTGAGGCTAAAGATCGCTTAGCGGCTTTACGACTTTATGCTGAGATACAAGGCTACATTGGAAAAGTTGATATTAATGCTTCAACAAATAATTACGTAAATGGAATGACAATTAAATTTGTTGGTCCTGAAAAACGAAATAATGATGAAAAAATAATTGATGTTGTTAAAGAACGTGAAAATGAGATTGAAGCTTTACCTTTGAATATTAAGTTAGTATCTGCGAAGTAAGCATAAATTTAGCAAACCTTGGAAGGATAATTAACATGCTTAGGAAGTTTCTTTTAGGTACTGTTGCTGCTTTAGGTGTTGTCGGTGCGTCTGCTGTTGCTCAGCAATGGCTTGATTATCCAATTGTTGGCGGTAGTTCGTTTTGCTCCAGCACTGTGAACAGCACTTGCGTTAATACTGTTCCTGCTGGTCCGGCATTGCCAGGAACCGCTACTGTTCCTACAGACACCAACCTTCCTAATGGTCAGTCGCCGCAGACAGCGCAAACTCCTGTAGCTGTTCTTGGTTTAGGCGGCATTCAAAATGCAGTACCTACTGCTGGTTCGCAGATAACTCTTTTGAAAGGCGTAGGTCGGTTACTTTTAAATCCTGCGGGAACTATTGCTAGCACACTGATTAAATTTCCTCCGTCAACTGTGCTTTATGACGGTCAGGTGTTGATTATTGCGTCTAGTCAAACCATTACCTTGCTTACTATGAGCGCTGGCACTGGCACCACAATTGCTGCTACAGCGGCTACTACTGTTACGGCCGATGCTCCTATTATGCTGATTTATAGCGCTGCTTCTGCGACTTGGTTCCAAATTGTTCCGTAAACTTTGGGCTTTGGGATTAGCTATTTGTTACTTTCCTGAGATTAATGGCGCTGCTACTTCTACAAGATGGATTTATTTAGCTCTAAGCTTACCTATGCTTTTGGCTTATTATTCTTTGTATATGCAGCGGCGTCATTAACTTGGAATTATGATAGCGAAGCAGTTTACTTATTAGTTAAATGGTTTATTTTATTTGAAGCTTTTGTTTTAGGTTGTTATCTTTGTACATTAAAGCAAATATTTCAAGGTTTAGCTTTAGGTATAACTGTTTCTAGTTTGTTAATTTTGTTTGGAATAAAAGGCGGTTTATTTATTAACTCTAATACTTTATCTGAAACCGCTGCTTTAGTTTTAATCGGTTTGTGTGTTTATAAAAGTTGGTGGTATATTCCAGGATTATTACCTTCTTTTATGAATATTAGCAGAGCTAGTATTTTGGCACTAGGAATGGCATTTGTTATTTGGTTTTTGAATGAACTTAGATACAATTCAAGATCGACTTAACATCTGGCAGTATATATTAGAGAACGCTACTTGGTTTGGTCATGGTTTAAGTTCGTTTGCTAAAGATGGCTATTATAATATAATAAGTAGACCTATTTATGCCCACAATGATTTATTGCAAATTTTACATGAATTAGGAATAGTTGGAGCTACATTAATTGTTTTATTTTTTACAATGGTACTACATACGAAACAGAAAGAGAAATACGTTATTATCGCATTTGTTATTATTTCCTGCTTTGACTTTGCTTTATATCTTCCTGTTTCGTCGGCTATTTGTTTTCTCGTTTGCGGTCATTGCTCTGTTAATAGGAATTTGGTTTAGTTATCAGTTAGGAATGGCCGAATATTTATATTGGAGAAATGGTTTAGTTTTGTAACTTAGGCATAAATTTAAGCAACGTCTTGAAAGGATTAATCAACATGCCTTTACCTTCTGGTCCTATTCCGTCTTTCCAAAAAGGTTCGCGCCTTTTAAACGGTTCCGATGTTCAGAAGCTTTCTGATCTTATTGGATCAACTCAAATTGGTATTACAGCGCAAGCAGATGGCACTAAAGCTAATGCAACTCAGCTAAACGCTGCTATTTGTGAGGTTACTACTGTTGCTGGTGCAGCAGATAGTGTTCTTTTACCATTAGGTTATGCTGGTTTACGAGTAACTATTGTTAATAATGGCGGTAACGCCATGCAAGTTTTTGGCAAAGGAAGCGATACGATTGATGATGTCGCTACCGGAACTGGTGTATCACAAGCTGATGATAGCTTAGTTACATATACTTGTGTTAAAGTTGTTTCTGGTGTTGGTTATTGGTATTCAACTGGTTTCTAACATGAAAAAGATATTATTAGCTTTAGCAGCGTTGATTTTCAGCGCTGCTTTTTCGTATTCTCAGCCTGGGCCTCAAAGCCTTTGTTATACTACTAATGGAACTAATTGCGTTCCTGCTGTACAAGCATCAAGTTCTGTTTCCATTGCAAGTAACACAGCATCTACATTTGAATTAGTAGCTGCTAGTACAGGCAAAGCTATTTATGTAACATCTTTTAATGTAGATGTTAATGGTACCGAAACTGTGCAATTTAAGTATGGCACAGGAACTAATTGCGGATCAGGAACGACTGTTTTAACAGGTGTTTATTCACTCACGGTAGGAACCAACGTTGTTACTGTGGGTAATGGACTTGGCGTAGTTTTATATGTGCCTCAAGGTAACGCACTATGTTATACTACTACAGCAGGCACAACTGTTGTAGCAGGCAGTGTTTCTTATGCTCAGTTTTAATCATGGATGCTGTGATAGAACAACCTATATTTGAATTTCCTGAGAAATTAGCATTTTTGCTAACTACTGCTTGTCGTTATAAATGTTTATATGGTGGACGAGGCGCGGGTAAAACAGTTAACATAGCTCGCGCCTTAATTATTTTAGCTAATCAAAGAAAATTACGTATTCTTTGTGGACGCGAATTTCAAAATTCTATTAGAGAAAGTGTTTATGAAACTCTTAAAGAGCAAATTATATCGTTAGGTTTAATAAAAGAATTTGAAATATTAGCTACAAGTATTGTTTCTAAACGTACAGGATCAGAATTTTTATTCAAAGGTTTAAGACATAATATTGAAAGCATAAAGAGCTTAGCGTCTATTGATATAGTATGGATTGAAGAAGCTAATAATATTTCTAAAGTCACATGGGATAAGTTAACACCTACTATTCGCGGTAGGTCTGCTGATGATCCTAGAGGCAATATAGGTCCTTTTGGAAAAGGTCCTGAGATTTGGATTAGTTTTAATCCTGAATTAGATAGTGATGAAACGTATAAGAGATTTGTTCTTAATCCGCCTTCCAAATACGATAAAAAAGGCAATCTCTATTCAATTGTTGAAAAAGTAAATTGGTCGGATAATATATGGTTTCCCGACGATCTTCGCGAGGAAATGGAGCAGCTAAGAGCCAAAGACGAAAATAAATGGCTTGAAGTATGGGAAGGTCATATTAAGCAAGTTTTAGATGGCGCTATTTACGCTGAAGAGATTAGACAAGCTATTTTAGAAAAGCGAATTGGTAAGGTTCCTTACGATCCTAACAGACCTGTTAATACATTTTGGGATTTAGGACGAGCCGATAAAACTGCCATTTGGTTTGGTCAAACAGTAGGTTTAGAATTTAATTTGATTAATTATTACGAAGATAGTCTAAAGAAAATGCCTTTTTACATAAAGGTATTACAAGATTTAGGTTATAATTATGGAATACATTTTTTGCCACACGATGGCGCTGCTGAAACATTATCAAATGTTACGCCGCAAAGACAATTAATTAATGTAGGTTATAAAACTAGAATTGTAGAAAGACCTGCTAAAAAGTTTTTAGGTATTAATGCGGCTAGAAGTATTTTCCCTTTATGTAATTTTGATGAGGCTAATACTCCCGATGGCTTGCAATGCTTAAAGCGCTATTGCTATAAGATCAATGAAGATACAGGCACATTTGGAAAAGAGCCTGATCACGACACACCTTGGTCACACGGTGCCGATGCTTTTCAAACCATGGCGTTAGCGTTTAAGAGCGAAAAAGCTAGTCAAAAGCCTAAAACAGTTTCAAGCGGGCGAGTTATTAAATTGCAAACCAATACTTCTGCGTGGATGAGATGATGTCTGATATTAAAATAACTCGTTTGCGTCATGGTGGTGGCAATGGAGGCCAGAATAAGAATAAAGTTGAAACTGCTGTGCGTATTGAACATGTTCCTACAGGAATTGTTATTACGGCTTGTAGTGAACGCACGCAGCAAGGAAATATGCGCGAAGCTATGAAGCGTTTACGTGGTCGATTAGCCGCGATTGATTTAGAAAAAAAAGCTTTGATTAGAAAAGCACGTCATGATGCTGCACCTAGTGCTGGATTTGGATCAGAGCAAAGAATTAGAACTTATCATTTTCCTCGCAATGTTGCTATAGATCATAGAACAAATACTAAGCTTTCTTTAGACAATGTTATTAATGGTAATATTGATGAATTTATAAGAGCTTCTATTAATCTTATGCTATTAGAAAGTAAATAAATGTCATATAACGATGATTGGGGTAAATGGCGCGAGCCAAAAGCCCCTAGTAATAAAGAAAAAGATATTGTAGATGAAGCTAAAAAGCGTTTTAAAGTCTGTGAAGATTGGGAAGCGCACGCACGAGTGTTATTCGAATACGATTATAAATTTGCTAATGGTGATACCCACAATAAGTATCAATGGGATAGTGATATAATAACAAGTCGTGAATTAGAAGATAAACCTATTCTCACAATTAATAAAACACAAGTTCATAATCTTTTAATTATTAATGACGCTAAACAAAATAAGCCCGGAGTTCGCATTAGACCTGTAGGCGAAGAAGCGTCTTATGATGGCGCTAGAATATTTCAAGAGTTAATTTATCATATTGAATATATTTCAAGTGCTGAAAATGTTTATGATAGTGCTACTGCTTGGCAAGTTCAAGCTGGAATGGGCTATTGGCGTATTATAACAGATTATGTTAGTGATGATAGCTTTGATCAGGAAATTTTTATTAGACGAATAAAGGATCCTAGATCGGTTTATCTTGATCCTAATATTAATGAAGTGGATGGTTCAGATGCTAGATATGGATTTATATTCGAAGATGTGCCTAAAGATTTGTTTAAAGCTAAATATCCTGAATTTGCATCAATTACAGGAAGTTCGGTTTTAGGTAATGCAAGTACAGATGGTTGGATTACTCGTGATAATGTGCGAGTTTGTGAATATTATTGTAAGACAGAAAAAGAAGAAAAGTTAGTTGCATTTAATGCTCCTAACGGAGAACAAATAATAACTAGATTGAGTGATTTAGGTCCTGATTTAAAAGAATATTACGATAATCAAAAGAAAGAAGGTACCACTAAAGAAAGAAAAATAATTACTAATAATATAGACTGGTATAAAATAGCTGGTAATAGAATTATTGAAAAGAATATTTGGTTAGGTAAATATATCCCGATTGTTAGATTACCTGGAACAGAAACAGTTATTGATGGAATATGGGACGTAAAAGGACATACTAGAGCGCTGATTAATGCTCAGCAAATCTATAATTATAATACATCGGCTAATGTTGAATATGGAGCATTGCAAACTAAATCACCTTGGTTAGCTCCTGCTGATGCTATTGAAGGTTATGAAGAATATTATAAAACTGCTAATACATCTAATCATTCGTATCTTCCTTATAATCATATGGGAGAAGATGGTCAGCCTATTCCGCCTCCTAGTAGGCCAGCAGCACCTCAAGCGTCACCGGCTTATGTGCAGCAATTGCAAATTGCTCAGAATGAAATGATGATGGTGACTGGTCAATACCAGTCGCAATTTGGTGAAAATGAAAACGCTAAGTCTGGTGTAGCTATTAATGCTCGTCAGCGTCAAGGTGATAAAGTTACTTATCATTTTATTGACAATCAAGCTATTGCTATTAGATTTACTGGTAAAATATTAATTGATCTTATTCCAAAGATTTATGATACCAAACGAGTTATGCAGATTTTAGCTCGTGATGGAACAATATTAAATGTGAATATTGATCCAACTGCGCCAGAAGGTTATAAAGAAATACCTAAAAATCCTCAATCTATGGATGAATATTACAAAAATCAAAAGATGATTGATGTTATATTTAATCCTAAATTTGGCATGTATGATATTCAATCTGACAGCGGACCTTCGTTTGCTACAAGACGACTTGAAGCATTTAATGCTTTAACTCAAGTCGCTGCTCAAAATAAAGAGTTTATGAGCATTGCCGGTGATCTTCTTTGGAAAGTTGCTGATTTTCCAGAAGCAGATATATTAGCTGAACGTTGGCGAAAGGTAATTCCGCCTAATATTACAGGTGATGGATTGCCTCCTGAAGTTGAACAGACAATGAACCAAGCCACAGCTCAAATTCAGCAGTTGAATGATCAGTTGACAAAAATAAGCGAAAAGTTAGTTAGTAAAGAAAGAGAACTCGACATTAGAGCACGAGAGTTATTGCTTGAAGAAAAGAAGGTTGCTGTTGAACAGCAGCGAGCAGATTATGAAGCTGAAACACGTCGGTTAGCTGCTTTAGGTAATTCTGGTCCTGGTATCTCTATTGAGCAAATTCAACCTCTTGTCGCTCAGCTTGTACGTGGTATGCTGGAAGCTGGCGAGCCGGGATCGAGCGAGAATGTGGGCACAGCATCAGCCGCTCAGATCGCCAAAGAACAGAGTGCGTTGAACGGGGGTCAGGGCGAAGAGGGTGAGCAAGAAGCCGCTCCTGAGCCTTCTGGCGAGGCTGGCGAGGCATCTGAAGAGGAACAGCCGCCCGTCGAAGGCGCTAGACGTGCTAAAGACGGTCAATGGTATTTAGAACAAAATGGTCAATATTATCGAATAGATAAAAATGCTTGAATTAGAATATTTGTATAAAATTTTACACTATGATCCTGAAACAGGAATATTTACTTGGCTTGTAGGACGTAAAGGACATAATGTTGGAAATATAGCTGGTACTGTTATTAAAAATGGATATATATTAATCATGATAGATGGTATTAAATATTATGCTCATAGATTAGCTTGGTTTTATGTAACTAAAAAGTGGCCAAAAGATCAAATTGATCATATTAATACAGTTAGAAATGACAATCGTTGGTTTAATTTAAGAGAAGCTAATGGAAGTCAAAATCACGGAAACATGAGACTTAGTAAAGCTAATACAAGTGGAATAAAAGGAGTGCATTGGTATAAAAGGAAATTTAAGTGGCATGTTCAAATAATGATCAATGGAACAAAACACCATATTGGTTATTTTGATAATATCGAAGATGCTGCTAAAGCTTATGAAGAAGCTGCTATTAAGCATTTTAAAGAATTTGCAAGACCTGCGAGAAAGAACGATGGTGGTTATAGTAGGGTAGATTTGCAATGAATGCTTATTCTTCTGCTGCTGATAAAAAAATGGATAAGAAAATGAGCGGTAAGAAAAAATGATTTTAATATATCCTGCTATAGCTATTGGTATGGTAACAAGCATGTTGCCGTGGCTTATGCTTATTCCTTTTGTGAATGAAGAAGAACTTAAGAAATATGAACCTAAGAAAAAGATAAAAGTTCGCAAGACTAAGAAAACTCATAAAATTGATAATGTGATTAGGCTAGTTAAATGAAAAAATGGATATGGGGAGTATGGATACTTTTAATTATTGTTAGTTTTGGGATAATGGAAGGTATAGCAATTTATACTCATACTGTTACATTATCTCAATCAATTTGGAGTTGGAGTGCTATATTTCCATTACTTGGCCCGTTGGTTTGTTTTGTGTTCGGTGGCCTTGTAGTTCATTTTTGGTGGCGCGAAGGCGGTTAATTAATGCCTACAATACATTATGTTCAAGGACGGCCTTTCTTAATTCCTGACGAGGTAACAGAGTTACCTACTGGAACACAACCTGCTTTACCAGTTACGCAAGATTGGTATCCAGCAGGTTATGATAATCAACAAGCTTTACCTGCTAATCAAGAACCTGATTTTTGGTCTAAAGTTGCTAAAGTTGGTAATAAATTATTAGGTACTGGTGTAACATTAAAGAGAGATAGTGGTGAAGTTATTCCTGGTCCAATTGCTGCTGGAGCAAAGTTATTAGCATCTGTTGTATTAGGTAATGGTGAAAATCGTGCTCAACTTTGGCCAGAAAGAATGTTGCGAAGTGGTGTATCTTTAGCCGATCAAGCAAGAAGAGGTGAAGTTTTAACTGGTCCTGGTTTAAGACGTGAAGATTTCACGGATATTCCGCCATCACAAGAACCGCAAACTTGGATAGGAAAGAAGTTAGGTTTACCTGCTGTGCCTGAACAGCCGCTTGATCCGCTAATCGAGCGAGCGCAAGATGTTGCTGGTATGCAAATGGGAACAACAATGTTTGCAAAACCAGGAACAGCAAGTGTGGGTAGTGGAGCTTTTAGAAAAGGTAATGTTGAAGTTAAGCCTTATAAGCTTAAAAACGACGAACTTTATCACGGAACAATTCAAGATTTTGCTAAGGAAATAGATAATAACGCCATTGAGCCAAAAATAGGCAATTTTGTTAAAAAAATGTATGGTGAAGATGCTAATGACGAATTAGTTTATTTGGCCGATAAAGATAGAATTAAGTCTGCTTTTACTGCAATAAAGGAACAAATTGCACAAAAATTAGGTAAATATCAGAATGATATTACAGCTAAAGATATAGAAGATTATGGAGTTTTATATACAGTAAAAAAACACGAATATGATCATTATAGAGGTACAGAAGAGGGATTATCTCGTAATTCTAAAAATGAAATTGTTGAAGAAACTCCTGTAGGAGTTGAAAGCGGCGACTGGTATTCGCGAGATACTGTTTTGCCTGAAAAGAAAATAGAAGGGAAAAACTTAGTAAAATTATTTGAAAATAATGGTGTTAAATTACTCTCAGAAAGCGGCAAAGTAGGTGCTCCATTATCAGCACTTGAAAAAGTACCAATGTTTTATTCTAATGTCGAAAATGCAGTAAAGAATGCTAAGACTAATTCTGCTACAGCAGATCAATGGTTAGGTTATCTTAAAAATCAGCCTGGAGTTAAGCCAGAAGAGTTGGAATGGACATTAGGTCAATTACCTCAAGGTAAGATAACTAAGGATCAATTAGCGCAGCATATTGCTGAGAATAAGGTGCAGTTAGGTGAGGTTTGGAAAGGTAATGAAGGAGAACAATGGCAACTAGCTTATAAAGACGGTTCTGGTACTTTTCAAAGATATAATACTAAATCTGAAGCTGAAGAAGCTATTAGATCAATTGGTGCTGAAGATAGGTTAGAGGTTAAACCGTTTATTGATAAAATACCAACCAAATATCAATCTTATCAACTCCCTGGTGGTGAGAATTATCGAGAGTTATTGTTGACGTTGCCTCAAAAAAATAGAATGCCTTCTTTTGAAGAATGGTCAAAAGCTAATGGTTATGGCGATCATCCTGGATCAAGAAATCTATATGAAAAGATTAAAAACGGTGAGGTCAGCGATACTACAGGAAACGCTAATCAATTTAAATCCTCTCATTGGGATGAACCTAACGTATTAGCTCATGTTAGAATGAATGATAGAAATATACCTGATATTGGTAAGTCTTTACATATTGAAGAGATACAAAGTGATTGGCATCAAGCTGGTAGGAAAAGTGGATATAAAGGCGAAAGAAATTTTGAAGAATTGAATAATAAACTTGAAACAAGTAAAAATAATTTATCAAATATTATGGATCAAAT
>OFRH01000041.1_pt1 | contig 20292 bp, 27 predicted proteins | sample 1543111 | NCBI WGS metagenome assembly OFRH01 (sample SAMN07774220, study PRJEB24372) | wastewater metagenome | isolation source: Exp Tend NO 100WW | collected 2016-02
AGGTGTTGCAATATCGTATGCGCTAACTGATGGTGTTAGATATAATGCTCCTATTATTTGCCATTTAGAAGGCAAAGTATTGGTAATTACTGGACCCGCTATAGATATTCCTGTACCTGATGTATAATAGGCTAAACTTGCAATAGTCCTACTTTCTAACGTTCCGCTATTGGAGACTACTAAGTTAACCGAGCTTGAAGAAGATGGTATATTAGTAATATTAACTAGTCCTGCGGCACTAATATTCAATTTAATTGAATCTATCGTAAAATTACTAGCCCCTGTTCTTGTAGAGATAGCAAAATAAGTATCTTGATTATTCAAGGTTGCATTTTCCTTGTAAAATCCAATTTTACCGACTCCTAAATATGAACCTCCAGCTTGTGGATAACCTGATATACTTACACCCTTGTCAATTCCATATGTATCTGTCTGATGAAGCCCTATGTTACTTTGATAGTTAGCTGCTGTATATCCTAATTCGCCGACATTTAACCTTGCTAAAGCCGAATTGCTCGTTGCTGTATTTATAACAACGGCATCAGCGGAAGTCGTAGTATATAAAACAGTGCCACTTCTTGACCAATATCCACCACTTGCAGCACTAGGAACCCATGCAGTTCCATTCCATGCAATCACTTGTCCTGTTGATGCGCCATCTCGTGATAAATCACTTGGTAATAGCTGCCTCCAAAAAGGCTTCCCAGTTACTCCCCAAGGTGCTGCAAATACAAGTTTTTGCGTTAATGTCGGAAGGGTAAAAGTTAAATCAGGCGTTGTAGTTGAATTTGTTACATTGACCGTGAATAATGGGTCGGTAAATGTTGTTAAATCATGTGTTGAAAAATTGGTTACTGTTCCTGTGTTTGATGTCCAAGTCGGAGTGAAATACTCTAATGACGTTGCCCATGCATTAACCCTCAATATCTGATTAGCTGTTCCAAGTGAGCCTAATCCTGTACCACCCCTTGTATACGATAATAATCCACTCCACGCCACCTCAATATCAACCGCTTGTAAAAGTGATGTCGAAGGCGTTCCTGTAAGGTTTAATAATATATTTGTGTCGTCTGTTTTGGTTAATGCTGCGGGTGTGACCGTTGGAACAGTAGGAAACGTCTGTAATGTATTATCCCCTGCCAAATATTGACCACTTGTCCCACCTAAATTTAAAGCGTGTGAGTGAGTTGTTCCTGTTGCACCATTTACTGACGCTAAGGTTATTGTCGAAGGTGTCCCTAAAATAATTGTTCCCGATGTAGTGAAGTTAGTGAAATCCATACCCGCACCGCTATTGACAGCCGTTACTGTTCCTGATGTTAAAGTAGGGAATGTAATTAAACTACCGTCACCTGCAACATATTGAGTATTGTTACCTGTCCATGTGACGGCAAATGTTCCACTTGTTGTTATTGGTGAACCTGCGACACTCAAAGCCGTTGCAGCCGTTATGGTCATTCCGACACTCGTAACGCTTCCTAATGGAGTAGTTGCGAGTGTACCATCGCCTCTGATATATTGTGCTGTTGTACCTCCCGGCGCAAATAAATGCGAATGTGTTCCTACCCCTACTGAGTTTGTAGAAGCAAGTGTTATTGAGCTTGGTGTGCCTAATGTTACTGCACCCGATGTAGTAATCGTGGTAAATGTCATTCCATTACCTGCACTTACAGAAGTAACGGTTCCTGATGTCAAAGTCGGAAAAGCTATTATTGATCCATCCCCTGCAACGTAATCAGTATTTAACCCCTGCCATTCAAAATCAAATGTTCCTGCCGTTGTTATTGCGCCACCTACTACAGTTAATGCTGTTCCGTTTAAAAATGCTGCATCTACTGATGTTACAGAACCACCGCCACCACCCGGCAAACTTGATACATCCCGATATTCAACCTCCTTTGTCGTGCTATTCCATACAAGTAATTGATCTTCGGCGTTGTTGTTTACGACGTTGTCAATTGTCACAATCCCTGTAGAACTTATATTGACAGCTGTTGAACTTGCATCTAATCGGAAACGGTAACCTCCTGCAAATTGAGCAGTGAAAGCGTTGTTTGCAATTGCTGTTGATCCGCCTGTTGAATCTGAAAACATTATATTCCCCGAAAATCCTGATACAGTTAACCCCTTTCCGAATAGAAATGTATCATCGGAATCTGTCGTATTATTTGCCCCTATTATAGAAACAAACCTACCTAAAGAATTGGTATTTTGTGACCCAAAAATAAAGGAGGCTCCGCCCGAACCATCGTTTGTGCCACCTACAATCAATGAAGATCCTTCTGCTATATTAGCACTTCCAACTATTAGAGAATTATCCGTTGCTGTATTAAATGAACCAGTAACTATAGATGCGCTTCCTACAATATTTAAAACACCCGCAGATATAGAATACAATCCCTCAGCACCAACATCTCTTGTCCCAATCGTAAAACTCGAAGTAGTATAATCAAATCTAAAATCTGATTGGTAAAACACCCCCCCCGTCAACGTATGTCCAAAGGCTACTAACTTATCAGTCCATAAAACAGTTGGTATGTCCAAATAAGCCTCTAAATCATCAATTGTAAACTTCCAATGACCATAAGCCTCACCAACTTTGTAAAACTCTGTGTAAAGCTGTAAATCGCCTGTTATTTCAGGAACATTATCAAAGCGATAAGCCTTAACCCTTCTACAACAAACAGCACAAAAACTTGAATTACAATTACACATTATGCCCAGTTAAAATCGTTATCCAATTTACTATTGGTTATTATGAAATCGCCGCCGTTAAAGCTGATTAAGCTAACAACCGGATCGCATTCAGCACAACAAACCACACTAAAGTATAATCCATCATCTTCAAATTCCATTAGTTCCGTATCATTAGGTAGCATATCTTTTGTTCCATCGATATTAACCGCCCACCATTGATAAGTAGGAGAACCGCATCCTTCAGGTACTGCCGTCAATGAATTACCATCCTGACTGAATGTTACTGTAAACGTTGCACAATCAGCACACATAATATGTAAAATGCTAAATGGTACAATACAACCGTTTTCAAGTTCAACCTCAACCGTATAATATCCCGTTTCCGTTGCTGTGTAGCTTTCAAGTGTTGCACTTGGTATCAATACACTACCTTCACCCGTATCTACATACCATTGATAGCCTACAATGTCCAAACTTTCGCTTTCAAAAGTCAAAACATTGCCTTCTTTGGTTATTTCGCCTTCTAACTCACATATTGCACCCTCTGAAACGTTTACAATAGCTTCTAACTCGCATTCTCCATTAACTACAGTCACTTTATAATATCCTGCCCCCTCAGATGCTATCTGTGTGTTAGATGAACCTAAAGCGCTGTAACTCACACCATCTTCTGAATATTCCCATGCGTAACTATCAACAGGCGTGTGCGCAGCGTCAACATTTGCAGTCAAAACACCCGATGTATTACTTGCTGAAACCGTAAAGCCTGTGCATGGATCTAAATAGCTATAAGAAGCGTTTTTCTTACAACCTCCAACCGTTACAACCACTTTTATTATTCCAAAGCCAGGCGGCATTACAGATGTTAAGTTAGTTCCTAATGAAATAGGCGAACCACCCCCTGCCGGATAAAAAGTCCAAGCACTTTGAGGACTACCAAAAGGATCGTTTATCGTTAAATTGATATTGCCACCACTTTCTGCAAGTTCAATGCTCATTAAATCGCACAATTCAGGATCTTCCGGTTCAGGTGGACAATCAGAATTGTAAGGGGCTTCTGCGTACACATTTGCCCTACAGCATGGTGTTGTTCCTGTCGTTGGTAGTATGTCAGGCAATAAGAATGATATGGTCATATACCACAAAATACCGCCCTCTAACACTATCTTTTCTTCTGTTTCAATAAGTATATTTGTTGCTCTATATCCTGTCCATGTCGTTTCAAAGTCAACTAACATTTCCTCATTTGCCCCTATCGTTTCATATAATTTACCCCTCACATAAGTGTCAACCTGTGTTGAAAAAGACATACGTGGTATGCAAACCCTTGACTTTAGCTTTTCTTTGCCAAAACCATTAACATTGTATTCTTCTTTTACCTCATATTCTGGGTCGTTTATTTGTGCAATAAAATAGAAGTCATCTCCATTGCTACAAGCATCCTCCGTTTGATAGAACTTTACATTTTCGTTTTCACACAAGTATTCAACCTCATCCGATGTAACGCCAAACAATGTACCTCCCTTAAATTCATCCTGTGCCGTTGTAAAGTAACGTGCAAATGACTGTGTTATATCGCTGTTAAATACTGGTGTTGGCATTATGTTGTTGGATTATACGTTGAACCACTATCAACATCATGAAGTAAAGAAAGTGTTATTTCTTGTGGTGGATCGCTTATCACAGCTTTCTTGATTTCACCCCAACCCATCTGTGACTTAACTAAGATATTACCCTGAAAGTTATTAACGTCGTCACAGCAAATAGGAATAGTTAAATCCACTTGCTGTTTCAATCTTCTTTGTGTTAAAAAGTCAGTTGGTAGCTCGTCATCGTTTATAGTACCTTCTAAAAGCGGTCTTTTCCAATAGTGCAATACCTCTAAAGCTCGGTAAGAAAGTAATTCATTTGGACGTGGATAGTTTTCATCCCAAACAAAGTAATCATCATCATCAATTAAGGCTAAGAAGATAGTGTTTTGTGCAGGATGTTTAAATGGGTTATCCTCTTGAAACTTCTTCCCATCGATAACTAACCTTGGTTGAAACAAAACCGGTTTTTCATCCGGTCTTATAACCATTTGTGAAGTATCGTATGTTACTCCCTCGCTTCTAACATCTGAAATATATCTTAAATCTGTGTATATATTAACTGATGTATGCTGTTCTGTTTGCCTATCCGGTCCAATACAATTACCGGAATAAGTAATATCCATTGTAAAGGTGTTAGATGCCTCCATTGCCATTCTATATTCCTCTTTTAATGGGCTTTTTTGTACATCGTAGTTGTATTTGTGATTACCCCTAATGTAATCTACCAATTCCTCTGCTGTTAGGTCAATTCTTCGCTCTAAATCGAAATAAGAGATATGTTCAATCGTAACATAGTTGGTCGCATCATCATAAGAGAACCCTAAGTTAAAATACTCTTTGAGTGCCTTCAAAAATTCTAACCCATCAATCTTTTGATAAGTTGATGTTTCAAATCCTGATATTCCAGGATACGTATAAGCTACGTCAACAAGGTTATAACAGTATAACGTGCCTTTGCTTAACAAGTCATCCATTAAAGCGTATGCCTCATTATATGGCTGTGTCCCGTAGGCGTTCCAATTAAAGAAATTTGATCTGAAATAAACAGATAAATCTTCACCATTGCAAAAGCCTATAATACCGTTTATCACATTCCCTAAATCGGTTCTATTGCCTAATTTCCCATTTATTGCGCCCCTTCTACCTGAAGTATGAACATCGTATGGCTGTCTGTAATAACCCATGTATGGAATATCATATACCCTCCATCTTTTACCTACCCTGCTATCTACAATGATGTCAACATTTAAACCTTCACCCGTTACAGCTCCTAACCTATCATCAAACAAATAAAACTCTGCAACGTCAGCAGGTCTTACCCATACTTGGTCACCGCCCGCACTTGTTACCTCTGTCCATCCGTCTATAGGGTCAGGCTCTGTATCTCGTCTTATACGACCGTAATATGATGTTAAGTATATTCTTGAGTCGCCAACAATCCATCTTGTTCTGCTAAATGAGGCTCCGTATTCAAAAAGTGTAAATGGTTCGCTTGGTGGCAAACATGAAGCATCCGGTGGATATTTGTCTAAAAAGTATTGTACTGCATCACCGTTTTCATAATGCAATAATATTAAATCAATGTCATGCACAACACTTGTGCAAACAGCATATTCAAAGTTGCCTACAGGTGTTACTATACCCTCACTGTCTCCTAAGTATATTACTTGTGGCTTATCATCAAGGAAGCAGCTTAAATCATCCCTAAACTCAATATCTATTTCAACAGTGCAATGGTCAGGGTCGTATTCGCCTAAAACGGATTTTAACCTACCCCTGTAAACTTCTGTTTCAACTACACCGCAAAGGTGCATTACAACAAAGTCCTCCGATATGCAGCGACTTGTTTCTTCAAGTTCCTTGATTATATCATAGCAGTAATGCCCGGCTGTAACATCGTTTTCAAATGTCATCTTTGTGGACATCTTTTTTCTTAAGATACCCAAGTCTTCGTTAGCCTCGTAAGTCCAATCTATACTATCGTTCACAGGGTACACCCTTTCAGAACCTACATAGAATTTATACTTTTCGTTTAGCTGTAAAATCATTTCGCAAATTTACCGTATTTAAGGGTTTTGCAGGTGGTTTTTAAAACCTAATAAAAAAAAGGGATGAACAACTTTTTGCACATCCCTTTCATCCCAAAATAATCTTTTTCCGATTAAGGAAAAATTTCTTCTTTTTTACGATTCTAAATCACGTAATTTTTGACATAGTGCCTTTATTCTACGTGTTTCGCTTCTTGGATCACTCCAATCTTCTCTGATTCTATCTGCCATCGCTTCTATTTTGTCAATAATTTCAGCCTTTGTGTTTTCAGGCATTTCAAAGATGTTAATTTCTTCGTCCATTGCTTGTTGTTTAGTTTGTTATTCTTAAGGAATCAAACGTCCTTTATATCTATCATACATTTCTTTTGAAATAGGCATCAATCTGTGACGGCATCTAAAACCGCCGCAATCTACGAATGGTGAATATGGTGACGACTTCCCTTGCCATGTTAAATTACTAAAGTTTAAAACTTCTTTTTTTGTAAAAACTTTTCTATTCCTTTCTCTACAGAACTCCCTACTGTTGTCGATAATACCTCCAGTATATAAATAATGGGAAAGCTTGATATAGTCTCCCATATCCTTAGTAATTATCCTTTCGCGTTGATGAAGCGAATCAAAAACAAGTTGCTTTGCTGCACTTGTCGGACTTGGTAACGTTTTAATCAGTTCTTTAAACCCTATTCCCTTGCTTATTTTGTCTAAAATGTCCTGTCGAAAGTTCTTGTTAACCGCCGGGTTAAAAGGCTGCTTCATAAGCTTAAAAATAGCCTGTTGTCGCATAAACTCCAAATCATCCGCAGCCTTGACAAACGCCTTAAAATAGTTTGCAGTAGAATTGACAACCGTATTTATTCCATTCTGAAAAGTACGCTCAATAGATGTAAAGTCAACACTTGCAAGGATTTTTTTTAACCTTGCCATTAATGCACGGTTCTTTGTGTTTCGCTTTACCTTGCCATTGTCATCAAGTTCTAACTGTCGTAGTACTTTCTTTTCAATCTCCCTAATCAACTTCTTGCTTATCCTGTCAAGTTGCTTTAACGCACGTTCTTCTATTACGTTTGTCGCTGCTTCTTGCTTGTTTGCCAGTCTTATTAGTTCTGATATGGTCATTTGATAAGTTTAAGTGTAGTTGCGTCAATTGATACACAATCAAACCATAAATCAAGAACACCTGCTTTAAATAATTCCTTATGAGCAATACTGCCTTCACCGAAAGCATACCCAAAAACATCACCGCCTTGCAGTGAAGTGCCGGTTATTTTCCTTGCTTCTTCTTTCGATTCTTTGTCAACTTCTTTTTTGAAGACATATCCTATTAATTCGTTTCTCATTTTTTAGGATTGTAAGTATTAATAATCATCAGACAATCAATATAAATACCTCTCAATCTTCTTCCTAATGCCGTTTTCAATGTGTGAGAATATGCTTTTTCTTTGATTTGTTCCTCAATTTTAATAAACATTGGCTCAAGTACTTTTTCCCACATAAGCTCTGGACTATTGTATTTTGCCTTAAATTCATCTTCAAAAGTTTGGTCTATTTTGCTGACCAATTTTATAAACTCTTCCCTTTTCATTACAATTGGATTGATAGTATTTGATTTGCTTTTGCAGTCAATATCCAATTGGTTTTATTGTCAATTGTTTTGCCATATTCCTTAACCAATCCCATTGATACAAATTGAGCTACATTAAAAAAGACATTAGCCTTAACAGATATTTTTGTTAGTGTTGCTTGTAGTTTGATTATTGATTGTCTTTGCTCTGCGTTCATTGTATTAATTTATGATGTAAATATACGACTAAGTGATTAATATATTTCATACCTAACAAGTGGTATTTATCACATTAAAATATTTCATATACAAAAAAGGGATGTATTGCTACACCCCAAACTCAATTTAAAATACTACTTCTTTAATCTATTAATCCCTTACGGTGCAACTGTTTGATGATTTCTAAGACATTGTAACTATTACCTTGTTCATCATCAATGGTTAACGGTTGCCATTTGTATGTAACGGGTCCTTGATGAGTAAGTAGATAATTTACTTTACCTCTCTCTTCTAACCAATTTTCAACATCTGCATGATGAACCATTGACAATCTTTCTTCTAAAGGTAAACTTGCTTCTGTTTCTGAATTAGCAAACCTTTCACGTCTGCTTTCTGATAATAAAAACTCTCCGAACGATACTAAGTCGCCCCTGTTAAAATTAATGTTCATACGATATTCTATTTTCATCGTAACTGCAAAATTGCAAAACAAATATAATGTTTCTTTCTTACTTATGCAAATATTGTATTCGTTTCCGGCTCTGCAATAACTTCAGGAACATATTTTAACACATATTCATCAATCAACTTCTCCTGCTCCTTATTATCAAACACATAGAACTTCGGATAATCGTTTTCAATGTTCCTTTTTATTTCATCGTAGTAAACAAATCTTACCCTTAACTTATCCTGTGGGCTCATTTCGGCAATAATGAAACTTCTTTCGTTTTCTGTGATGTCTTTCCACGGTCTGAACTTTTCCCACGTCTGTACCCATTGAACGTTATCGGAGTTGCCCTGTGACTGCTTGACAAGTATCTTAGCGTCTATATTCTCAATAATTGCATAAGGTACACCGGCCTTAACCGCCTTATCTCTTTGACCTAAAAGCATGTCCAATGTTTCTAACTGCAAGTCAGTAGGGAAAGCATGGTCAATTATCAACTTTTCATCTGAATCCATGTAAATAGCCACCTGCATAGCCATATTCTTGTACACCCTCGATATGTTATTGCCACATTTGTACAAAACATTCTGAATATTATCAAACGAAAGCATGTTTTCAGTGGCTGTCTTTGCACCACCCTGGACACCTACCATTTCAGGTAACTGACTGTTGAAAATGGCACTTAATATTTCTTCAATATCGTCATTTATGTTTTCCTTTTGAATCTTCATCAACTCAATAGGTATCTCAACATAATAAACCATATCTTTTAAAGGGATATGTTCTGATTTGTCTTCGGGATACTTCATTAAGATAATGTCCTGAGTTGAACGGTGCATAACCAAGCCTGTACCTTGACATTTATCACAATGTTTGTTTGTGATAGACATTATTCCATCAATACACGTGTTATTGCCGTCCTCTGTTTCCTCAAAATAAGTACACACATTACCATATTGGTACTTCTGTAAGAATCCATGCAATGCTTTGCTTAGGTCGTATTCTATACCGTCATTGATTAACCTTTTATATGGCTTTTCTGCTGCTTCTAAGATACCTACAAACGTCTTTCTATCCGTTTCTGCATCCCTTAAATAACCTACTTGAAAAACAGGTGTTTGCTTAGATACAGTGCTTCTTACTTCAATATCGTACTCAACATCCTTAATCTCAATCTGACCGCTTACATCCGTTGCCTTTTGTCTTACAATTATCGACCAATCAGGAGCCAACATAGTAAACACATCCAATCCATCCACCTTCTGACGTGCAATAAAGTATGTGACCTTATTGTTGATTATTTCATAGTGGTAAACCTGTTCAGAATGATATTCAACCGGAAATGGATATGTTTTGCCATCCCTGCCCTTCATAAAGTCTATTCCTATCCATGCGTTTGGATCGTAGAAGTTGTAAAATATTGTCGTGTCGTGGATGTAATCGTTGAAAGACTGGTTATTGTGAAAGTCCATGAAGTACCTTTCAACCTCCTCCGGCTTCTCTTCACTGTCCATGTAGTACATATTGTCCACCACGTTATCAACCCTCCTTAACCTGTCAATAATAGAGTAAACCTTATTTGATACAAATTGTGTGCGGGAATTGTAAATGGACAATCTCTGTACCTTCTGTTCATCCGTTTCTCGGGGCTTGTATTGAAGTACATATTTGTCCTGACAATCGCCTGTCATTATCTGTTTGTAGAAAGTCGCTAATTTGACCGTTCTATCATAATGCTCATGGTGCTTTTGTCCTGCAATAGCATCAATCATTATTTTTTGTAGTTCCTCTTTTGTGTACATTATTCTGTAACTTTTCGTCTTAAATATTTACCATAGCGATATGCCAAAAAACTATCCGATGCGTCCGACATATGCCCGTATTTCTCACATGCTATGCCGTCAACAAGTACCTTCTTTTTAGATTTCGTTCCGTTGCTATCTTCCATAACATTCTCAAAATCCGCAATAGTATAAACACATCCACTATCTACCCTTACATCAACATCATACCTTCCCCTTAACAAAGCCGTCATGAACTCCCTGCGTCCTATCTTTCCATATCCGACCGCCCTATCTTTTACATTCTGTTTCAATAAACAAAGTGAATTAGAACGCAAATAACGCCTTAACTCATTCTGAACTATTGAGAAGTAACTTTTTAGCTCCGTTGGCTGATTACTCGCTCCTGACGAATCACCGTACAAATATAAGCCATTTACGCATAAATGTGAGAAATCATTTAAAAAAGCCTTGCATGTTCTTTCAATAGTGTTCTTTGGTGACTTCATTGCATATTCTTTGATGCACCGTGCTTCATCTCTTTGTCCTGTTTTGACCTGCCAAACCTGTAATGTCATATACGGATTAACGTTAAAGTCAAAAGTGATGTGAAGTGGCAAATTAGGTAAATATCCGTACTTGCCGACATGCGTCTTTATCTCAAAGCTGCTATAATATTCTATTCCTGTTTTGCTAAATGGAGAACCATAAACAAGACGTTCCGCTTCATCAGGCGTTAAATCAAGTAATCTGTTCTCTAAATAATTATCCGGTAAGTTCTCTTTATTATGAAAAGCGTTTGCAATGACCATAAACCTACCATTTTCACCGCCCTGAAAGAAATCCGTGTGACTGAATATCTTTAACATTATCTCATCTCGATACTTATCTATGCCAAAGTAATTATTTAACCAATCAACCCTCCCGGGCTTAGTAAAAACAAATAAAGGATTGACCGGAACTGTACCTGTATGCGAAAAAGGATAGTCGCCATCCGATTTATACAATCCCTTTTCCCTTAACCTTGCTGTGATAACCTCCGTTACTGCTTCCTCCTTTGTAGCTTCTGTTTCATCCAACAACGCCCATCCAAGTTCCATACCTTCAAGTGCCATATAATTATCCAAAGAAGCAACAACAATAACTGCACCATTTTTGCAATAGATTTTACTATCATTATCCCTGAATATGTATTTATGTGGTGTAAATGTTTTAGGTGGTGTCCGATCAATAACGTACGATCCGCTTGGATTGGCTTCTGTGTACTTGGTAAAGCCCAATGAAGCCCATTGCTTAAATATCTCTTTGAGTGTTGAATTGGTTAGCTGTCTGTATGTATTCGCTGCAATTAATCCCATAACATCCGGAACATTTTGACTAAGCAAATAAGACAAATTACCCATTGTGTTAGTCTTTCCACCTCCCTGGCCCATCATTAAAAGGTTTCTATCAGCGTTGGAATTTAAAATGGCTGCTTGTGGATCCGTTAAGGTAATCTCAATTGTTTCACCGCTGCTCATCTTTCATACGCTTAACAACCATTTCCACAATGTCAACTAAATCCGCTTCACCTCCTAATTTGAAATCTTTCATTACTGACTTGTGCATGTGAAGTTTCTTTCTGTACCTGTCACATATTGCAACTATTGGAGCTTCATCTTCTGAAATACTGAAAAACTTATGTATTTCCTGTGCTGCCTGAGCCCTGCTTAATCCGTGTAATTGCATAGCTGAGATAAAGCCAAAGCAAACAGCCTCGAAGTAATCAATTTTGTAAATTTCGTTTATTCCGTACGGAAAACTACTTCCCTGCATACATAACTTTGATTAATTAACGCAAATATAGTTATATTTGTGTACATTTTCACACATGGCATCGGATAACGGACGTTCAACAATAAGAAAGATAGATAATGCTCTGGCAAAACTACCTGAGGCACTTGTAAAAGAGGCGTTGACACTTGCAAGTGATATTAATGCAACTATTGCGGATCGTGTGCAAAATGACGGGTTAAATGCGGACGGTGGAACGTTTGGAGATTATGCAGCTTCAACAAGAAAGCAAAAGGTTAAAAAAGGTCAGACATCTTCACCTTATCCATTAATTAACTTTACAGATACCGGTTTAATGTTTGCGAATATAAAGCCAACTGTTGAACGAAAAGGGACAAAGGTAGTAATTACACTTAAAGCATCCAACAAAGCCGAAATAGACAAGCTACGTTGGAATACTGACCGCTTTGGTGAAATACTTGAAGCATCCAAAGATGAACAAGACCAACTTAAAAAAGACATTGAAAAAAGATACAGAAAACTATTAAAATCATTCTTATGATACAGAAGCTAATTGAGCCGATTAGAGAACGTTTATTATTACTTCCTTACATTGATAGTTATGTAGGGTTAGTTAAGCCCATATCAAGGATAAAAGAGGACGGCAAAGAACAGATTATACCTTACTCATGTTCACTGCAAGATGATTGCTTTAAAATCATAACGCCGGACAGTTCCAAGTTATCCTTTTCGTATGTAGAACCGAATGAAAGTGTAAGTATTGAATTAAAACGTCAAATTGCTACCGTTTCGACGTCTGTACGATTGATTGTCTGGCTTAACCTACCCGCTTTAGGGTATGAACCTTTTTGCGGTGCTGAGGCTTATTTTAGCATTCAAATACAGAAGCATCTTAAATGGCATTTCAATAACTCTTTAATGGATTTACATTTTTCCGTTACTGAAGATTTATCAAATACAGATAACCCATTCGATAAATACAATTTTGATAACGCTCAAAGGCTAATCATAAACCCTTATACTTACGTTTATCTTACACTTTCAATTAATGGTCAGGTAGGATTGAGTTGTTTTGATGACTTTGAGCCGTTAACTCCGATTGAATGTCCGACAACTTAAAATATTTGTGCTTATTCGTAAACACATCGAAAATATATTCTTTTAATTCTTTGTTTTCTTTCCTCAATCTCGTTATCTCCATAGCCATATCGCTAACTTGCTGCTCTAGTTCGTGGATCTGTTCGTCTTTGCTTTTCATTTATCAATATTTTTAACGTCAACTTCCAATCCAAGCACACCGCAAACCGCAATAAGCGTTGAAACAGTCACCCCCTCGCCTGACAAGATCCTTTTTACCGACTGCCTGGCAACATCTGCCTTGATCGATAGAGACCGGACAGAATGACCCTGAGCGTCGTACTCCTTTTTGATTAGTTTTGTGATAAATTTATATGTCATTTTCCTTTTATAAGTTTTGTTTTAATATCTTAGTTTTTTATTATGTTTGTCATACCAAGCGATTAGTTAATGGTAATGCTACGTTTAGTTTTCATAAGAACATTCCAATTTCGTTGAATAATCTATTTTCAGCAATTTTTACATATTCTGGATTTAGTTCTATTCCTAAAAAGTTTCTATTTACTTTTCTCGCATAAACTCCGGTTGTTCCACTTCCAAAAAATGGATCTAAAACAATTCCGTTTTCAGGACATCCTGCTTTTAACATTCTTTCTACTAATGTTTGAGGATAAGTTGCAAAATGAGCATCTTTAAAAGGTTTTGTATTTATACTCCAAACTGTTCTTACATTTCTATCAACGTATGTTTCATCAGGTATTCCGGATGCTCTTTTTAAATGCATCGAGTTTGGCTGTTGTCCTTTATCTTGTATATTTTTATGAGTTTTTTTATAAGCATCAGGATTTTTATTTTCTTTGCTATCATAATTATACTCACGATTTCTAACAACTCCGTTTGGTCTATTTTCATTAGTTAAAGCAGGTTCAAGCTGTTGTTCAAAGTAATAATTAGTTGGTTGCTTCACAAAGAAAAATACCTTTTCAAAATCAACCGTAAACCTATCCTTTGCACTTGATGGCATTTGGTTTGGTTTGTGCCAGATAATTTGATTTCGCAAACACCAACCTCTATCAATCATTTCTATTGCAAATCGTTCAGGTATCATACAAAGGCTTTTATTCATTGCAGTTCCTCTAAATTGCGATGCTTTAGATGTTCCATTTGGTAGTACATAAACTTGTTTTGAGTTTTCTACATATTTTGTTGTGTCAGCATTTTTAGTAGTTCCGCTTCCACTTCCTGCATAAGTATCTCCCAAGTTTATAAAACAAGTCCCTGTTGGCTTTAAAACTCTTTGCACTTCATCAAATACGTTTGATAGGTTAATTACAAAATCCTTAAAATGCTTTTCGCTTCCAAGTTGTTCTTCGTGTCCGTAATCTCTCAATCCCCAATAAGGCGGAGAAGTAATGCAACAATCAATAGAATTATCAGGGATTGTTTTTAACACATTCAAACAATTGCCTATAAGTATTTTGTTTAAAAAATCCGCACTACCATTAACACCAGTTTTGCAAGATTGCTTGGTCTGTGATTTTTTGGAAACTTTAGTCATAATTTTAAGTGTATTTTTTATTTGTGAATTTTTGGTTTTGAGGTAGCAACCTCGCAAAGCTGTAAACGTTATCGGTCAGCTTAAAGACAGCATCTCACCCGACAACATATAATGTAAATTTTGAAGTTCGTGAACGTATTTAATGACGTGTTTACCATTTCGATAGAAGAAACTGCCATCATCAATCATTTCAGTAATATCTACCAACCAATCGTGAGTTACATCATTCAACCCATTCCACCATTGGTTGCAAAAAGAGCCTTCTCTTTTTGTATAACCAAAGTTGATTAGCCATTCCACCGTTAATGGTATTCTATCCAAATCAAAGTATTTCCCTTCAATTTGTGAATGAACATAGCCATTCACTTTGAAATCTAATCTATCTCTAAAAACTTCAATTCCTGAAATTTTATGGCTTCCAAACCAAGACTTAGAAGTAATGTAATTACCTATTCTAAACTCATGTGGAGAGAAAGCCGAACCGATAACAGCACCCTTGCTCAATGCGGGGTTGACTTGTTCTGACTGTGTTTTATTTGTATTCATATTTTTATTTTCTAAGTTTGTTTTACTTTCAAATCCGCACTAAGCAAGGCTGCGAAACCGTTATGCTAAATATTTTAAACTTTTGCCACCGCACCAGTTAGGTAGTTAAATAGTTCTTCGTATTTAGCATCGTATAATTTTGCCACAAAACCACTCATTTCTTTCTCATACATTTCAGCCATTCTACTACCTTGTTGTTTTGAGTATTCGTAATTGGCAATCCTATCGCAAACCTTTATGAAAGTTGCAAATGGCGTTTGTTTAATACCTTCATAGTATTTGTCGTTGGCTCTTTCTTTTCTCGTTCTGCCTTTTTCATTTGTAAGTGCGTAAGCCAATTCTGCTACTGCTTCATTTGTTTTGGTTTTTACATCATTGTAAGTTTGTCGGCAGTCCTCAATTACATCATGCACCCAACAAGCAGCTAAAACATTTTCCTGTGCATCTTTCGGTATTAAGTGTATAAATTTCTTAGCGGTATCAAACACCATTTGCAAGTGCGTATCGTAAGGGTTTCCATCGTATTGGTGTGCCGTCATATCGTGGCAATCAATCGCATATTCTTTTGCTTTTTCAATCATTTTGTTTATAGTTTATTAGTTAAAAATTCCATCGCTAAAAGTTTAAAATACTAAGCATAACAGCACCTAAATCGCAAGGCTCGTGCCTCGCCCAGCGTTTAGCTGCAAAACGTTAGTATGGCAAATCAATTATTGCATTAATTTCTTTTCCAATGATTCAATGTGGTTGTTCGGTTTTTCCGAAATACCACTTTCTTTATTTCTTCTTAGTGTTGAATATGATCGTAGGTGCGACCGGTGCTACTATTTCCCCTGAATGCTCAACTGATTGTTTAGCCTTGCCGTCATCCTGTTCCCAATAGTGTTTTAAGGCATCAAAAGCGACTTTATCATTACTGCTTAACATTAGCTGTAAGTACCTGAAAACAAAAGCATCAAAGTCAGGTATCTGTATTTCGTAAACGTCACCGTCTTCAAGTTCAATTAGTTCCACCTCATCAACAGGGATGCGGATTTTACCACCCTCTTTCATTAAAGCCTTTAGCCTTGTCTTAATTGACAATGGTTGCCCCTTTCTATTGATGTTTTCAGGGTGTACTTGAAAGCCCCTTTTGTTATCCGTTCCCTTTATATTCTTGTGTCCTCCTGGCATTGTAACTCGTTTGTAAATTAACGCAAAGATACGTTTAATAGTCCGATAGTGTACAGCATAATGATGTTTTAAAGGTTATCTTTGTATATGCTCCGTCAGATTCCATTTCCCATTCCATTTTTCTTGACCTAATAATATCAAATAGTTCTTTGTAGTCGTCAATTACAGTTTCTTTATTTGTCGCTGCTTTATCTAATTTGACAGTTAGATATTTTATCATTGCTTCGTGACCAGTAACCAACTCTGTTGTTTTAATTAATGCATTGGTTGCTTTTTCCATTTGCCGCTCTAAGGTATTAACCTTTGTTTCTAAGTCGTTCATTTTTTAGTTTAGTTTAATTTTTTGTTTTAGCCAAAGTTACAATTTCTCTTTTAATTCAACTTCAAGCATCTTTCTTGCCTCTTCTATTGCCTCTACTTTAGCCAAACAAATATAACCAGCTTCAGGATTACCTAATTCTAAGAAGTAGTCTTCTGCTTCGCTTTTGAATGAAGCAATTAATTTCTTTAGCCTTTTGTCAAGCTTTCTGTATCTACGCTTAACTCTTACCTTTTGCTCAATAACATCATCTTCGCTTGGTAATGCCAAATAAAGATGTGTTATTTCATTTTCTTCACACATGATTATTGTCTTTCACCCTCACCATTTCATACTCAACCATCTCGCACTTGTCAATTGCCTCAAAGAACTCCTTTGGTGCCGCTACATCTCCGTTTTCTTTCTTCATCCGGCTTACCATTTCTTTCATTGTGTCCAGGCTGTCTATTGTGTTGAATATTTTTGGGAATGGAAGTTTTATTATGTTTCCGTTTGGCTGTATGTCTACATACTCGTTGTTGTACATTAGTACTTTTACTTTTATGCTTTCCATTGCTTATTCTTTTACTTCTGATACTATGTACCAACTAATAGAAATGCCTGGCAATGTACCATCTTTTTCATAATAAAACGTATCGCCTTCATTTGTGCATTCATAACGCCCTGTGGATGTTTTTTCCCAACAAGTCATTTCTTTTCCATTTCTCGTTAAATACTTTTTCCGAATCTCCAAAGATATTGCATTTTCTTTTAATACGTGTTCCTTGAATTGATCGAATGTTATTTCTGCATAACCATGTTTTATTTCTTCACTGTTAAAATTAGCTGCAAAATCAATATCATCATTCATAACAGATAAAGAATCATCTGATAAATTGTGTGAGTGGAAATATTCTCCTACATAATCTTTATATAAACTATATTTAAGTTGACGCGAATAATATTTATCTATCTCGCCAATATTATCTTTGTTAGATTTTATTGCCCACCTTTCCGGCAATTCATTTTCTTTTAACTCGCTTTCGCTTTCAGGGCCTTCTGTTTTGACTTTTGGAAAACCAATTGGCTTTTGAGCCTCGTAGATTTCCCTTCTTTTGTCGTTTTGCTCTTTTGACTCAGGTTCTTTTGTTCTTTCAAGTATTGTTCCTTTTGCATCTTCCTGAGTACATGTGCCAAATTTAGGAATTTCGACATTATTATAATTAAACCTCTCTTTGACTTCTTCGTAGCATGGCAAGTCGCCTAATCGCATCATAAGCCTGACATTGTCCGATATTAAACAGTCGGTTAGTTGCTGTAAGTGCTTGATTCGCTTTTTTAGTTCTTTCTTTTTCATTTGTGTTTAGTTTTGTCCTGTAAATATAACGTTTTCCGCTTAATTATTGCGCTTTTTTAGTCAATGTTTTTATCTCAAATTTGATATACTCCTTTCCCTTTGGTACTATTACTTTCCTTGCTGTTATCTCATAAATTCTGTTATCATTTATTCCATATTTCTTGCAAATACAATCCTGACAGCATTTTATTAGATTATCAACATCCCCACCCTTACTTGAAACCCCAAATTCATAATATATTCCCAAGTCATCTGTATCTATTTGATATGATGGAGGCAAACTTAAAAGCATTTCCTTTTCATAGGCATAATAGGCTTTTGATTTTGTCCTTTGACCGTTATAGCACTTATTGACAGATATAGGTTTTATATTAAGTTTTATATCCCGAATGCCTTCCATGTTATTTTTTGCTTAATTTCTAACTTTATCACACCTCAACAACTTTAACATTCTCAAATGCCATATTATCGGTTTTCCACATACCTAGCTTCCAGCCCGTTAAAAAGTTTGTAGCACTTTCAAAAAATGAAATAGTCGTATCTTCAGGGAATACATCCGCAATAATCGAGGATGCATTTTTCAAGTCGCTGTAACATATTTGCAATTCACCATTATACAACATCGTTTTTTCTTCAGCTGTCAGTTGGGTTACCTTTTCATCTTCTCTCTTTTTTTGATAAGTGCCTCGTATGCTATTGTTCATCTTGTTAACATCCCTCAGCTCCTGGATGACACTTTTTTGATCCTGGGTTAATTTATCCATAAATAATGGCATACTTATTCCAACCATTACACCGATAGCAGATATTGGATGTCCTTCCATTAAGCAATTTACGACTTTTTCAAATTGTTCTTGTAATTTATCTTCTGATTTTCTATCTTTTATTTCCTTTAAAGCCCTCAGATATTTTATTCGCTTTGATGTCAAAGTTGTAACGTTGATGTTTGTCTGCTCCATAGCCTTGTAAAATGGTACACCTTGCATTATTAGCTCCTCTGCTTTTTTAAACTTAGCCTCATTTTTTAAGTCCCTGTGCTTCTTAGTTAGGTTCTTCAATGCTGTATTTTCTTTTTTTGATAATACATGATACGTCTTATGAATTGCAATGCCTAAGTTACGACAAGCATCTGTGCGTGATGCGCCTTCTTTCATTTGATCGTAAAGTTCTTTAAAAATGTTTTCTGTTGATGTCATTTTGTTATTTTTAAATTTTTTATGTTTAATGCTTTTTCACCGTTTATTGATTTGGATGGGTTAAATATTTTTTTATTATCATACCAATCGATTAGTTAGCAATCAGTTTGCTTAATTGGCAAACAGCACTTCTCACAAATTGGATTATCATATTCAAATGGGTCTTCTGGTCGAGGTACACAGCAATCGCAAACCGAATTGCTAACACGCTGTATATCTAATATTTTTAACTTACAGTTGTGTATAATCATTTGCTTTTCTTCTTCGCCCATACAGCAGTTAGTTTGCACATCACTTACGAAACTTTCTAATCGTTTCCAGAAACCTATTTCTTTTGTGTAGTCTTTCATTTGTTTATCTCATTAAATCGTTAAAAATACTATACATACAGCCAACCGTTAGCCACAATATTCCTTTCGTTCCTTATGATACTTTCGAGCAAACGTTAATACATCATTCCAAAAGGGTTTATACTGTTCTTCACTTACGCACCATTCCTTTTTAATCATATCAAAAAATTCAAGGCAGTTCATTCCATCGCCAGTCATACTGTGGCTAACATCGGCTATATGTAATGCCTTGTCTGTGCTTAATTCTTTGTTTTGTGTTTCTTTATTCATGTCTTTTATAATTTGAAAGTTAGTATATTTTTATACGGCACTACACATAGCCGTAATCCGTTCGCTTTCATTTTACTTGTTTGTTAAGTTTGTGTTCATTTGTTATTTGTTTGTTCGTCTTTGAAACTCATGGTGCATGTTATGAATAAAAACATCATTAAAAACACTATCCAATTTTCCATTTTAAATTCTTTTCACAAAGTTACCGATATGTTCTAAATATTCCATACCACCACCTAATGATAAATCGTATATTTTTTATTCTAATTTGTTAATTTAATTACTCCCCTCTCTGGTCTAACTATTAAGCCGTTCTCCATAAGG
>OFRH01000042.1_pt1 | contig 19430 bp, 14 predicted proteins | sample 1543111 | NCBI WGS metagenome assembly OFRH01 (sample SAMN07774220, study PRJEB24372) | wastewater metagenome | isolation source: Exp Tend NO 100WW | collected 2016-02
ATGAGCTTCTCGCCGCCGACGTTGATCGTCTCACCCAGACGACCCAGGATGCGCAGCGTGCCGTTCGGCCCCTGTTCGACCTTGTCGCCGGTCCGGAACCAACCGTCCGCGGTGAAACGTTCGTTGCTGGCGTTCAGATAACCGGCGACCTGGGTGCGGCTGCGCAGCCAAAGCTCGTCGTCGACGACCTTCCACTCGAGGTGCGGGTCTTCGAAGCGCAGGAAGGTCGAACCAGGCTCCGGGCTGACGGTGGGCGTGATGCCGGTCTCGCTGGTGCCGTAAGTCTGGATGAAGCGCGCCTGCGGGAAGGCGGCCTTCAGGCGGAGCAGGAGGCTCTCCGGCATCGGCTCGGTCCCGTAGGTGATCAGGCGGATCGACGAGAGGTCGTGCGTCGTCGTCTCGCCGGAAACCAGCAGAAGATTGAGGAACGTGGGCGAGGCCGGCAGCACGGCGACCCGTTGGCGGGCGATCGCCGCGGCGACCACGGTCGGGGCGTTCGAGGCGGGCACCACGACCGGCGCGCCGGCGGCGAGGGCGCCGAAGAGCGTGTTCAATCCGCCGATGTGGTCGAAGCCGAGCAGCGCGAGCACGGGCAGGCCGCTGGCATGACGGGATTCATAGGATGCCAGCAGTCGGCCGAAGTCCTGGATCATCGCCTTGGGTTGGCCGCTGGTGCCGCTCGAGAACAAGACCAGTCCAGCGGCGCCTTGCGCGGCGAGCTGCGCGAATAGCGGATGCGCCGAAGGTTCGTCGACGCGCGGGAGGAGCTTCGCTTCCTTGGCTTCGGCGACGACGATCCACTGGGCGTTGATGAGCGCGAGTTTGGCGGGGTGCTCGGCGACATTGCCAGAAAGAGGCGCGACGAAATGGCCAGCTTCCGCGAGGACGAGCAGCCAAGCGGTCGAAGCCGGACCGTGTTCGCCGACGAGGCCGAAGGCCGTCGGGCGATCGAGCTTCAACTGCGCGAGCGCCCCGCGCGCCTTGGCGATCAGGGCGTCGAGCTCCGCGTACGTCACGACGCCCCACGCTCCGACCAAGGCGGGCTTGGCGGAATAGGAGGTGATGCGGGCGAGGAGGGACATGGTCAGCTAGAGGGCTGAATCGAGGACTGCGTTGAGGACTGAATGGATGAACGCGAGAGATGCTAAAGGCCGTGCAAAGGTGCGAATCGGAGCGGAGCTCCTGTGCAAAAGTGCAAAGGTGAGATTAGGGGTAGAGCCAGAGCTAGGGCTGGGGCTAAAGCTTTTCAGGTCTCGGGTCTCAGCCGTCGGGAGCCAGGTTCAGGTCTTCAGGTTCGGGCACAGGTTCGGGACAGGAATTTTCCCGCACCCGCACCTGTACCTGTGAACCCGTACCTGAGACCTGAGGGCCGAGACCTGGGACCCGAAAATGTCTTCACATTTGCACCTTTGCACAGGCCGTAGGCCGATTTGCACTTTTGCACCTTACGGCATCCATCCGAAATACTCCACGCTACCGGATTTGAAATCGGCGGAGGCGAGGCGGCCGACGAAGTAGTCCACGGCTTGGGTCATGGTCGTGCCCTGCGGGCGGCCGATAGCGTCGTTGATCTTGGCGAGCGCGGCCTTGGGCACGGCCCGGGTCAGGTCGGTGTCGATCGGGCCGAAGCCGAGCGCCGACACGGCGACGCCGGAAGCGGCGAGCTCCTTGGCGGCGACCCGCGTCAGGGCTTCGACCGCGGCTTTGCTGGCGACGTAGGCGGCCTCGCCTTCCAACGAGAGCGGCACGGCGACGGTGGTGACATTGACGATGCGGCCGGCTCGCTGGCGGACCATGACCTTACCGACGGCCTGCAAGCAGTGGAACGTGCCGAGATAGTTCACGCGCATGAGGCGCTCGGCGGTCTCGCCCGGCGTCAGCAGCAACGCGTTCATCGATGCGGCGCCGGCGTTGTTGACGAGCAGGCCTATGCGGCTGGCCTCCGCGATGGTTGCGACGGCGGCGCACACAGCGGCCTCGTCGGTGATATCGACGACGTGGGCGATGAAGCGCTCATGCGCGAGCGTCTGCGGGCCGCGGGCGAAACCATGCACCACCCAGCCGTCGGCCAGCAGGCGTTCAGCCAGGGCAAGACCGAGGCCTTGGGAAGTACCGGTGATGAGGGCGGTGGAAGACATTTGAGTCGAAGAAAGGAAGGTCGGAGGACTGGACTAAAAGCAGTGCAAAGGTGCAAACCGGAGCGGAGCTCCTGTGCAAAAGTGCAAATGTGAATCTTTAGGGGCGGGGGTCGGGACAGGGGTTAAGGTAAGGAAACATTCCCGATTCGGGTACTGAAGTTGTACGCCTACCCCTACCCATGCCCCTACCCCAATTTCTGGAAATACATTTGCACCTTTGCACAGGCCGCAGGCCGATTTGCACGTTTGCACCTGCTATCTTCCGACGACTTCCGCCACATACTCCGCGAGCAAATCCACGCGGCGGAAGGGCGAGGTGAGGCGGCTCATGGCTTTTTCGTCGGCCAGGGTGACGCTCTTGCCGGTGGCGACGCGGATGTCTTCCTCGAGGTCGGCGATGAGCGTGACGAGTCCGATGCTGTCCAGGACGGCGGCTTCGCCGAAAAGACGGGTCTGCGCGTCGGCCTTTTCCAAGGCGGGCTTGCCGAGTTCGCGGCCGAGCGCGGCGAGGCGACGGAGCACGAGGGCGAGGGCTTGTTCGCGGGTGAGCATGGTTCAGGCGGCGTGGGCCTCGAGCGTGGCGACAAAACGACCGGCAAGGAGCGGGCGGGCGAATTCCTTCTCGGCGAGCGCGCGGGCGGCCACGCCCATGGCGCGACGTTCGGCGTCGTCGGCCGCGAGACGCTGGAGCGCGTCGGCGAAGGCGGCGGCGTCGCCGGGCGGGACGACAAGACCGCAGCGATGGTCTTGGATCAATCCGGCCAGCCAGCCGGGGTAGTTGTTGATGACCGGGATCCCGGCGGCGAGGTAGTCAAAGAACTTGTTCGGCGACGTACCGTGGTAGAACGCGGGGACGTCGCGGAGGACCATCAGGCCGCAATCGAGCGACGCGGTGATGGCGCCGAGCTCGGACTTCGGGACCGGCGGGAAGAAGAGGCAGTTCGTGAGACCAAGCTCGGCCGCACGGGCCGCGAGGCGCTCCTTCTCCTTGCCGTCGCCGATGAAGGCGAGCTTCACGCGACGGTCGCCGCGACGCCTGAGCTCCTCGGCGACGGCGAGGAGCGCGTCGAGGCCGTTGGCGACGCCATGGGCGCCGGTGAAGCCGGCGACGAAGTCATCCGCGCCGATGCCCGGCAGGGCGAGTTTGGCGCGCTTCGAGGGATGGAAGACCTCGAGGTCGGAGCCGTTGGGGATCATCGCGACGGGCAAGCGCTCATCGGAGCGGGCACGGATGCCTTCGACGATGCCAGGGGAAAGGCCGATGCAGGCGTCGGCGGAACGGTAACCGAGGAACTCCAGCAGCGACATGCCGCCAAGGAGGAACGGATTACGCAGGCCAAGGGCGCGGGGCAGCTCGGGCCAGAGGTCGCGTACTTCGAACACGAACGGTTTGCCGCGGAGCCATTTGGCGGCGAGACCGGGGATGACCGCCGTGATCGGCGTCGAGGTGGCGAAGACCAGGTCGCAATCCAGCTCGAGTGCGAGACGCACCGAACGGAGGGCGAACCGGAGAAACGTCCAGCCGCGGCGCACTAACGAATCGTGGTTCGAATAGGCCAGCGGCAGCGAGATGACGTCGATGCCGTCGATATCGCCGCGATGCCAGCCGCGGGAAGCGTCGTAGGGCAAATCGAGCCCGCTGAGCCCGTGGGCGCCGCAGACGACCGTCACCCGATGCCCGCGCGCGATCAGCGCCCGCGCGAACTCATACGAGCGCGTGCCGGTCGCGCCCCGAGGGGTCGCGAAATGCTGATGGAAGTAGAGGAGGCGCAATGATTAGGGGACAAGCTGGCACGCGGGCACGTGGACAAGGGTAGACAAGTGAGAGGCTTAGTTGACCAGAGGCTCGGAGGCCCAGAACCGAGCGGGGTTGATCAGTTGAACGGTTGGCCAGTTGGCCAGAGGACACACATCTTCAGGTCTCGGGTCTCAGCCGTCGGGAGCCGGGTACAGGTTCAGGACCTGAACATTGCCCCGCACCCGCACCTGTACCTGATAACCCGTACCAGAGACCTGAGGGCCGAGACCTGGGACCCGAAACTGTTTTCACGTTTGCACTTACTCGGCGCTTACAGCGCCGCTTCCATCACCCTCGCGATCTTCGCCGCGGCGGTGCCGTCGCCGTAAGGATTACGGAGCTGGGAGCGACGCGCGCATTCGGCGGGATCGGCAAGCAGCCGGTTCGCGGCGGCGACGATGCGCGCGGAATCGGTGCCGACGAGTTCGCTGGTGCCCGCGGCGAGGCCTTCGGGGCGCTCGGTGTTCTCACGCATGACGAGCACGGGCTTGCCGAGCGAAGGGGCTTCTTCCTGCACGCCGCCGGAATCAGTGAGCACGAACTGCGACCGGTCCATGAGCCACACGAAGTCCTCGTAGGCCGCGGGCGCGGCGAGCGCGATGCGCGGATGGCCGCCGAGCAGGCGACGGACCGGCTCCTGGACCTGCGGGTTGAGGTGCACCGGATAGACGACCCCGAGGTCGGGATGGGCGTCGACCAGCTGACGGATGCCGCGGCAAAGGTTCTCGAAACCGGGCCCGAACGATTCGCGGCGGTGGCCGGTGACGAGGATCCAGCGTGCCTTCGGCGCGACGAGATGCGAGGCGACGAAGGACGGCGCGATGCCGAGGCGGGCGCCGATCGCGGCGGCTTCGATGCCGCCGAGGCGCGCGCGGGTGGCGAGCAAGGCGTCGATGACGGTGTTGCCGGTGACGTGGCAATGCGCGGCGGGGATGCCTTCGCGCAGGAGGTTAGCCTTGGCCCCTTCGGTCGGGCAGAAATGCCAGCGGGCGAGCGTCGAGGTCACGCGACGGTTCATCTCTTCCGGGAACGGGGAACGCAGGTCGTCGGTGCGCAGGCCGGCTTCGACATGGCCGACCGGGATGCCGGCGTAGAAAGCAGCCATCGCGGCGCCGAGCACGGTGGTCGTGTCACCCTGCACCAACACGGCATCAGGCTTCGCCTGCGCAAGCCAGGCGGAGACGCCGGTGAGCACGCGGGACGAAAGTTCGGGCAAGGATTGGCCGGGCGTCATCAGGCCGAGATCGACGTCGGGCTTCAGTCCGAACGAACCCAGGGCCTGATCGAGGAGTTCGCGGTGCTGGCCCGTCGAGACGAGGAGCGGGCGCACCTTGCCCGCACGGCGTAGCTCGGCGAACACCGGCGCGAGCTTGATGCACTCGGGGCGTGTTCCGACGATGAGGGCGAGGGAGGGCATTTTATTTACAGGGGGCAAGCTGGCACGCTGGCACGTGGACAAGGGCATCAAGCGAGAGGCGGTGCAAAGGTGCAAATCGGAGCGGAGCTCCTGTGCAAAAGTGCAAAGCTGAGATAAGGGGTAGGGGTGGGGACAGGGGTTGGGGTAGGAAAATACATTCAGGTGTCTTGAGGTAGGGACGCGTCGGTGACGCGTCCGTCTGACTTCCTGCTGTCGCGACACCGTCGCGCCCATACCTAAAATGCAGCTATGTCGTGACGCGGTCCCGACCCTACCCATTACAGCCGCGGGTGCCTGGAGCCGGCTGCCGAAGGCTGAACGGCTGACACCCGAAAGGCCGATGCCCCGGTGGCCGTCACCTGTCACCTGATATTTGCCTCTTACATTTGCACCTTTGCACAGGCCGCAGGCCGGTTTGCACCTTTGCACTTCACTGCCTGTCTCTACTCCAAAGGATACTCCTCCCCGTCGGCGAAAAAGCTTTTGGCCTCGAGGCGCAGCGAGCAGCCGAGCGCGGTGACGAAGGTGACGTCATCGCCGGTCGCCGAGATGCGGCGGCACCAGGAAGGGTCTTTCGAGCCGTAGCGCGCGGAGTGCCACCCTTCCCCGCCGTCCGGGAGCGCGGTGGCGGTTTCCTCCGTCGAAGCTGCGGAACAGGCGACGGTCAGCTGTTCGAGGCCTTCGCGGGTGCGGCCGTGCCAGCGCAAGGTGAAGCGACCGTCCTGCTTCAGGAGACCGGTCAGGCGATCGACGATCACGAAGCCGTTGGCGACTTTCACGACCCGACGCCGAGCCTTGTAGCCAGGGAAGCCGAGGTGCGAGGCGGTGACGCCGTCGAACTGCCAGCGCACGTCGCAACCGGTCCACGGCAGCCAGAGGAAGCGTCCGACGCGGCGCATGGAGTCGGAGTCGCCGACGGTCACCACGTTATGGAAGCGGGAAGCCGCGAAGCCATCCCAGCCTCCGGGCGCGTTATAAGAATAGGTTCCCGGGTCCTCGGCGATCCACTCGCCATCCCAGCGAAGCGAGACGTGCAACTGGTCGGCCTGCGACGGACGCGTACGGAACTCGGACGGAGCGCGGAAGAAGAGCGTGCCGCGCGCGTGACGCAGCTGGAAGACCCCGGCGTCGGCGAAGTCGGCGGGCGGACGGAGGGCCGGCGCGGCACTGGCCGCCATAGGTCCCAGCAGGAGAAGAGCCGACTCGTCCCAAGGTCCGGACGGCAGTCGCTCGCCTTTGAAGAGCGCGAGGGCCGCGCCGACGGCGGGGCGAAAATCCTCGAAGGGACAGCCGCTGAGGGGAAAGAGGTTGGCGCCGTCGTCGGCGCCGTAACGCGGGACGGTGCCGTCCGTCTCCATCAACGTGGCGAGGAAGTTCGTGGCGGCGATCGCCTTGGCGCGGACGGCTTCGGGCAAGGTGTCGCGCACGGAACGCTCGACGAGTTCGGACCAGGTCAGCAGCTGCAGGAGCAGGCGATGATAATTCGTCGAATGCTGACTGAAACCCCCGTCCGGGCCGATGAGCGCGTCGCACTGCTCGGGGAGCAGGTCCCGCCAGACATCTTCGGGCCAATGCGGGAAGCCGCAGAGACTCGGCCAGAAACGGGCCGCGGTCTGGAGTCCGATCAGTTCCGCGATGCCGTGGTTATTCTGCTGCGATAGCGCGTAACTCAGATGGTCGGCGATGCTGTCAGCCGTAGCGTCGGCGAGCCGCGCGGCGAGGGTCAGACGTTCGTCGGTCGTCGCCGGGTGATCGCGAAACGCCTGGAGGGCGTAAGTGACGGCAATCAGGCGGAAGGAAGCTTCCTGTCCGCACATCCAGTTGGGCCCGCGGTTCGGCGGGTTGCGCGTCATCCAGTCCTCCAGGGTGGACCAGAAGAGCTCCACATGGCGGTCGTCGCCGTCACGCAGCCAGGCGCGGACGAGGGCGTAGGCCCAGGAGAACCGGGAGAGCTCCCAGACGCCCTTGATGTCGTCGGCGCCGGCATCGTCGATACGCGACCAATGCCGGTAAGGGTCGAGAGAGCGGCCGGTCAGGACATTGCGCGTCCAGCGGTCCGGTCGGCCGACCTCGACGAGCTGATGCGAGAAGACCCGGGCGTAGCCGCGGGCGAAAGCGTCCGCTTCGGCGACCGGCGTGGCGCCGGCCTCGACGGACCACGCTTCGAGCTGCGGCGCGAGGTAAGCACGGTCGAGCAGCGCGATCGGGAGACGCGGCGCGGACTTCCGCCATTCGACGGGATCGAAACCCGGGCCCGCGAAATCTTTCCACGGGCGCAGCGGCGAACGCCACTCCCAGACCCCGAGCTTACGCTCGCACGCCCAGCGGGCGCGCTGGAAGAGCCAGCGCGGACCGAGGTGATGGAGGAGAGGAAGGAGCACTAGTCAGGGGACACGCTGGCACGTGGGCACGTGGACAAGGGGGATTACAAATTAGAGGGCTGAATTGAGGACTGAATAGATGATGCCGAGCGAGAGGGCCGGAGGACTGGACTAAAGGCAGTGCAAAGGTGCAAATCGGAGCGGAGCTCCTGTGCAAAAGTGCAAAGGTGAATCTTTAGGGGTAGGGGTCGGGACAGGGGTTGGGGTAGGAAAAACATTCCCGATTCGGGTACTGAAGTTGTACGCCTACCCCTACCCCTGCCCCTTGAAATACTTTTGCACCTTTGCACAGGCCGCAGGCCGGTTTGCACCTTTGCACTTCAACTCCGCACCATGCCCCGCGTATCGATCAACTTCTTCCCCTTGAGTTGCTCGAGGGTAAGGCCGGCGAAGGCGCGGTGATCGACGAGCAGGACGACGACGGAGGCGCGGGCGAGCGCATCGGCGAGCGAGACGAGCTCCGCCCTGCCCTGCAGCGTCTTGGGTAAGGCGGTCACGTGCGGCTCGACGGCGAGGACCTTCAGGCCGGAATCCGCGAGGTGGGCGGCGATTTCGACCGCGGGGGATTCGCGCAGGTCGTCGACGTTCGCCTTGAAGGCGAGCCCGAGGCAGGCGATGACGGCGTCCTTGCCCGCGGCGGAGCGCACCTGGGCGACGACGTGATGCGGCTTGGAATCGTTGACCTCGCGCGCGGTGCGCAGGAGGCGCGCTTCGTCCGGTGCGGCGTCGACGATGAACCAGGGGTCGACGGCGATGCAGTGTCCGCCGACGCCCGGACCAGGCTGCAGGATCTTCACGCGCGGGTGACGGTTCGCGAGGTGGATGAGTTCCCAGACATCGATCGAGAGCTTGTCGCAGATCAGCGAGAGCTCGTTGGCGAAGGCGATGTTGACGTCGCGATAGGCGTTCTCGGTGAGCTTGGCCAGTTCGGCCGTACGCGCATCGGTCAGGAAGATCTGCGCGGTGCAGAACGTCGCGTAGAGGTCACGGGCCTTCTCGGCCGCGGCCGGGGTGAGTCCGCCGCAGATACGGTCGTTGGAGACGAGCTCCTTGAGCATCTGGCCGGGCAGGATTCGCTCCGGGCAATGCGCGTAGAGCAGGCCGTCGACCTTGCGGCCGAGCTGAGCGAGTTCGGCTTCGAGCCAGCCCTTCACCTTCTCGGTCGTGCCGACCGGGGAGGTAGACTCGAGGATGACCAGGTTGCCGGCAGCGACGAACGGAGCGATCGAACGCGCGGCGGCTTCGACGAAGGAAAGGTCGGGCACGCGGGCGCCGTCGGCCGAGGCGAGGAAAGGCGTCGGGACCGCGAGGATGAAGACATCGGCCGGAGCCGGCTTGGTCGCGGCCTTGAGGTTGCCGGACTGCACCGCGGCGCGGACGAGGACGTCGAGGTCGGGTTCCTGGATATGGATGCGGCCGCTGTTGATCGTCTCGACGACCGACGCGGAGACGTCGACGCCGAGGACGCGGCGCCCCTTCGTCGCGAAGATGGACGCGGTCGGGAGGCCGATATAGCCGAGACCGAGGACGCAGAGGGAGGACATTTTATTTAGGGGGCAAGCTGGCACGTGGGCACGCGGGCAAGGGAATACGTGAGTATCGAGTATTGAGTATGGAGTATAGGGAAAGGCCGGATGATTGGCTGGGGCTTAGGGCAATTATTTACCCGATACTCGATACTCCATACTCTCACTTCATTCCCTGCATCCGAATACTCCATCTCGAGACTTCTTCGATCTCGTCGAGGGAGACGGGGGCGGGGCCGCCGGTACGGACGGCGGAGAGGAAAGCGGCGAGCGCTTCGGCGTGGCCTTTGCCGCGAGCGGGACCACCAAGCCAAGCTGGCCAAGCAAAAGCACCGGGCAGGCTCTTATGGAGGTCCGGAAAGTTTGAGCCGGGACTAAGCATGGAACGCCAGTTATCCAGTTCGACGCTCCACCCGCCATTCCCGTTAGCCATGACCTTTTCCTTAGGGTGTTCGGCCGGAAGGTCCGTGCGATAATTCAAGAAGGCCTGCCGGCCGTCGACGAACGTGAGCGAGAAGAGGCCGCCGTCCTGGCCGTCGGTGTCGCGGGAAAGCGGGCGCACCTCCGCGATCGGGCAGCCCATCACGTAGCGGAGCAAGTCGACGGAATGGCAGGCCTCCCCGACGATGCGTCCCCCGCCTTGACGGGGATCGAGGGTCCAGTGGTCGGACGGCAAGCGGCCGGCATTGATCACGATAGCGGCCGAATAACTGTCCTTGCTCGCAGCCAAGACCGCGCGGAGCCGGACGGCGAGCGGGGCGAAGCGGCGGTTGAAACCGACGGCAAGGAGGCCGGAAGACGAGCGGGCGACCGCCATCGTGGCTTCGAGATCGGCCTCGGTGAGCGCGAGCGGCTTCTCGACCCAGACGTGCTTGCCGGCCCGGAGCGCCGCGCGGACGAGTTCGCCATGCTCAGCGTGGCGGGTCGCGATGAAGACCGTCTCGACCCCGGCGTGGTCGAGCAACGCGGACACATCGGTCGTCGCCGTCGCGTCGGAACCGGCGAGCAGCTTGGCCGTCAGCCCGTTGGCGGAGACGAAGACGGAAGGGGAAGCTCCTTGGCGACGCAGCTCCGGCACCAGGACGCGGGCGGCGAAGTTGCCGCACCCGATGATCCCGATGCCACCGGAAGCGCGACTTTCCCCATCCCCGCCAGGCAATGTCCGGACGAGGGATTCGTTCGGGGCGGCGTATGCGATGAGCAGACCGTAGGCGCCGGGGCGACGCAGGTCGCCGTAGATCTTCGGCGCGTCGGCGAAAGCGTGGGTCGAGGTCAGCAGCGGGGCGACGTCGAGCGCGCCCGAAGCCATCAGCGCGAGGACTTCGTCGAAGTTGGCGCGGGCCGAGGAAGGATCGGACGCATCGGCGGAACCATAGGAGCGCGAGACTTGGAACGAGACCTCGTTCGCGTAGAAGTCGGCGCGGTTGAGCGTGAGGCCCGTCACGCCTACGAGGACCACGCGACCCCGACGTCGGCAGAGGCGGGCGGCCTGGTTGACCGGCTCGTCGGAGGAAGTGCTGGCCGTGATGAGGACTCCCGCCGCGCCGCCGGGCAGGAGCGCCGGCAAGCCGGTGGCGCCGCCGGGGATGATGGCGCCGGCTTTGGCGGCGTCGGCGCGCTTCGCTTCGTCGGGGTCCACGCCGAGCACGCGGACGCCGCGGGCACGGAGCAGACGAACCGCGAGCTGGCCGATGAGGCCGAGGCCCATGACCACCACCGTTTCCCCGGGACGCGCGTCGACGAGACGGATGCCTTGCAGGGCGACCGCGGCGAGCGGCGTGAAGGTCGCATGGTCGTCGGAGACGCCGGCGGGGATACGGGCGGCGAAAGCCGGATCGGCCGAGACCACCTCGGCGTGCGGAGAGTTGGAGACCACGCGGTCGCCGGCGGCGAAGCCAGGCACTTCACCCGCCTCGAGCACCTGGCCGACGTGGCAGTAGCCGAGCGGAATCGGCTGGGCGAGCTTGCTGCGGACCGCGGCGACGGTGGCGAAGAGTCCCTCGGAGCGGACCTTGGAGAGCACCGTACGGAATTTTTCCGGCTGCTGACGCGCCTTGCTGAGCCAGCCGCCGCGACCGAACTCGACCAGCATCCGCTCCGTGCCGAGCGAGACCAACGAACGCGATGCACGGACGAGCAGGCGTCCGCGACGCGGGCCGGGCGCGGGGACGTCGAGGAGCTCGGTGCGACCCGAACCCAGATGCTGGATGATCTGGCGCAAGGTCAGGAAGGGATCCGGGCCGACTCGGCGGACGACTGCTCGGTGAGGCAGGTCATCGCCGCGGCGACGAAGGCGGCCGTGAACATCAGCGGCGTGAACCAGAAGAGGAGGTCGACCCACGCGTGGGCCATCAGCAGCAGCAGCCCGAGCGCGAGCGGCACCGTCTCCGGATGGCCCGCATGGAAGGCGCGGACGAGACGGCGGCCCAGCCAGAGGAGGCCGGCGGCGACAGCGAGCAGCCCGACGACGCCCCAGTCGGCAAGCATCTCGAGCCAGTCGTTGTGCGCGTGGATGGCGCGGTAGAAGAGTTTGCCGTCGCGCTGGAGCTCCTTCTGCTGCGCCTGGTAGGGCGAGGAGATCCAGCGGTAGGAACCGGCGCCATACCCGACCCACGCGCGACCATCCCAGCCTCCGTCGTTGATCAGCGACCAGGTCGCGCGACGCAAGGGGGCGCGATCGTCCGCGCCCGCCTGCTGATAGGTCGCCGCCTTCATCTTGAAACGCTCGACGATCGGTTTCAGGTCGACGGCCGCGAGGATGACCGCGGCGGAAAGCAGCATGGCCGCGCCCGTGACCACGATGATGCGCCGGCGCGACCCGCGGGACCCCGGGAAACCGAAATAATAGGCGAGCGGCAACGAGACGACGAAGAGCGCCACCACGACGCCGACCGCGGCCGTGCTGCCCGTGAGCGTGGCGAGGAGCGCGAGGCCGAAGGCCAGGAACGCGGCGACGAGATGCGGGCCGCCCTTCAGCGTGTTCTCGCCCGCGCGGCGGATATGCCAGAACGTGAGCCCGAGCGCGAGGGCCGCATGCAGGTACAGATAGACCCCGGCGTGGTTGCGGCTCATGAACGTGCCGAAGCACGTCGTGTTATAAGGCACCGGGTAGCCGAGGATCGTGCCGTTGGACTGCTGGTTCAGGAAGCCGAAGGCGCCGACGGCGCAGGCCATCAGCACGCTGATCCAGCCGAGCAGGACATAGCCACGGCGACGACGCAGGCCGGCGTGCAGCGCGCAGAAGAGCAGCCACGGCGCGCCAAGGACCATCATCTGGCGCCAGGCGTTCATCGGCGGCTGCGACGTGTCGGCGGCGGAGAACGGCGCGTTCAGGCCGGACGGCAGCCAGCGGACGTAAGGCAGAGGACGGATGTCGAATTTGCCCACGTCGATGCCCGGCATGCCTTGCTTCGCCCAGAAGGCTTCGCGGTCGACGACGACGCCCCAGGCGTTGAGATCCTGGACGACGAAATAGGTGAACAGCGCGAGGCCGGCCCAGAAAGGCACCGAGCGGAAAAGCTCCCGACGCAGTTCGGTGGCGGGGCGCGAGGTCAGGTCGCGCGACAGCAGGAAAGCGGCGACGGAAGAACCCAGGAGCGCGGCGGCCGGGAAGCAGACGAAGTCGAGCCAGCGATAGGTCCAAGGGGCGGCACCTTCGACGGAGGCACCGTAGAGCGCCAACAAGAGGCCGAGGAACCATGCGACCATCGCATGACGCTGGGTGCGGGCCTCGGCGAACGTCGCGACGAAAGCGGCGACGGCGAGACCGAGCGCGGCGGCGACCGTCCAGAGCACCACCCCGCCCCAGCCCCACGGAGCCAGCACCAGGATGAGTCCGGCGAGGATCATCACGGTCAGTTCACGCGAAGTGAATTTGGGTCGGGAAGAGGACATGAAACTTAGGGGGCCTGAGGCGGTGCAAAGGTGCAAATCGGAGCTGAGCTCCTGTGCAAAAGTGCAAAGGTGAGGCTAGGGGTAGCGGTCGGGACAGAGGTGGGGGTAGGAAAACCTTTCAGGTGTCTTGAGGGAGGGACGCGTCGGCGACGCGTCCGTCTGACTTCCTGCGGTCGCGACACCGTCGCGCCCCTACCCATTGCAGCTATGTCGTGACGCGGTCCCGACCCTACCCATTACAGCCGCAGGAGCCCGGAGCCGGCTACCGAAGGCCGAACGGCTGATACCCGAAGGGCTGATGCCCCGGTGGCCGTCACCTGTCACCCGAAAGGCGTTTTACTTTTGCACCTTTGCACAGGCCGCAGGCCGATTTGCACCTTTGCACCTACTGCTCACACGATCCCCGCCTGATAGATATCGTGGATACGAATGAGGCCGAGGCAGCGGTTGGTCGCGGCGTCGGTGACGGGGAGGACGGAGATCTGCGAAGGGCGGTCTTCCATGATGCGCGCGGCTTCGCCGAGCGACATCGGCCCGTGGGCGCGGACGGGGTTGACCGTCATGATGTCGGCCGCGCGGGCGGTGTTGATGTCGACGCCGCGGCCGAGCGCGCGGCGAAGGTCGCCGTCGGTGATGAGCCCCGCGAGCGTGCCGTCGGCGGCGAGGACGCAGGCCGCGCCATGCGGGTGACGGGTCATCGCGATGACCGTGTCGCGCAAGGAATCGCCAGGCTTGGCGCAGGCGCAGCGGTCGAGCGGCTGGAGCGCCTCGCCGACCGTGAGCGAAAGGTTGCGGCCGAGCTGGCCGGCCGGGTGGAAGCGGGCGAAGTCCGACGGGCCGAAGCCACGCTTCGTCATCAACGCGGCGGCGAGGGCGTCGCCGAGCGCGAGCGTCAGCAGCGCGCTCGTCGTCGGGACGAGTCCGAGCGGGTCGGCTTCGGGGCGGGCGCCGATGTCGAGGACGACGTCGGACTGCGTCGCGAGCGGCGACTGCGTGTTGCCCACGATCGCGACGATCGGGGACTTGAAGGAGCGAAGGACCGGGATGAGGCGGACGAGCTCGGCCGTCGTACCCGAGCGCGAGATGAGCACGACCGGGTCGCCGGGCTGGAGGATGCCGAGGTCGCCGTGCACGGCGTCGGCGGCGTGGAGGAAGATGGCGGGCGTGCCCGTGCTGCAGAGCGTCGCGGCGACCTTCTGGCCGATGAGGCCGGATTTGCCGACGCCGCAAAGCACGACCTTGCCCTGGTGGGCGGCGATCAGGTCGACGGCCTTCGTGAAGGAGCCGTCGAGGCGCGTGGCAAGTTCGGCGAGCGCGGAGGCTTCGGCCTGCAGGAGGGCGCGAGCGGAGTCGAGGGGGGTGGGCATGGTGACGGGAGTATCGAGTTTAGAGTATGGAGTATAGGAAAGGAGGGCGCGAGGACCTGCGGGCTGGAGGGAGAGAAAGGCTGGAGGCAGTGCAAAGGTGCAAATCGGAGCGGAGCTCCTGTGCAAAAGTGCAAAGGTTATATTAGGGACAGGGGTCGGGATAGGGGTTGGGGTAGGAAAACACTTTCAGGTCTCGGGTCTCAGCCGTCGGGAGCCAGGTTCAGGTGTTCAGGTACGGGTGCAGGATCAGGATCTGAATTTCACCCCGCACCAGAGCCTGTGCCTGATAACCCGCACCAGAGACCTGAGGGCCGAGACCTGTGACCTGAAACTGTCTCTCACATTTGCACCTTTGCACAGGCCGTAGGCCGATTTGCACTTTTGCACGATGATGTGCGGCGCTTTCGGCGCGTCACATCATCTTCCGCGCGGCTTCGAGATCCTCAGGGGTATCGATGGCGACGGGATGATAGTCGGTGACGACGGTCTGGAAGGTGAGGCCGTGGGCGAGGAAGCGGAGCTGCTCGAGGGATTCCACGGCTTCGAGCTCGGTCGGTTTCAGCTGCGCGTACCCGGCGAGGGTCGCTCGGTCGTAGCCGTAGACGCCGATGTGCACCCAGTAGTCACGACGCTTGACCCATTCGGACGGGTCGACGCCGCGGAGATGCGGGATCGGGCTGCGGGAGAAGTAGATCGCCTCGCCGTTCTCGGCGCGGACGACCTTGACCACGCTCGTGGCGAGGAGGCGTTCCGTGGCGTGGATCTTCGAGACCGCCGTGACCAGCGGGCACTTCGTCTCCTTCCAGCGCGTGATGAGACCGTCGAGCAGATCCGGCTGGATGAACGGCTCGTCGCCCTGGACGTTGAGGAAGAACTCGCCCGGCAGGCGGTCGATGACGCTGGCCATGCGGGCCGTGCCGGAGGGACAGGCCGGATCGGTCATCAGCACCTCGGCGCCGAAGCCGCGCGCGACGGCCGCGACTTCCTCGGAATCCGTGAGCAGCACCACGCGGCCCGCCTGGCGGACCTGCTTGGCGCGCTCCCAGACATGCTGGACGACCGGCTTGCCGCCGAGGTCGAGCAGGACCTTGCGCGGCAGACGCGTGGAGGCGATGCGGGCGGGGATGCAGAGGGTGACGGAGGGCATGGGGAATGAGGGATGGAGGACCGGAGGGCCGGAGGCTTAGGAGGAGAGGCAGTGCAAAGGTGCAAATCGGAGCTGAGCTCCTGTGCAAAAGTGCAAAAGTGGACCCAGCTTCAGGTGACGGGTGACGGGCACGGCAGTCGGCGACTCAGGCGTCGGCATCTCGGCCATCGGCCGCAGGAACCCGGAGCTGGCTGCCGAAGGCTTAACGGCCGACACCCGAAGGGCTGATGCTCTGGTGGCCGGCACACGTCACCTAAGGCTTTTGTTACGCTCCCAACCGCCAACCGCTAACCGCCAACACCTTACATTTGCACCTTTGCACAGGCCGAAGGCCGATTTGCACTTTTGCACCAAGGCGCTGTGCTCAGCGCCGCGCTTCCGCGGAATGCGCGAGATACCAGGCGTAGGCGCCGCGGATGCCATCCGGGAGCGAGATCCGCGGCTTCCAGCCGAGCGCGCGGATGCGGGAGACGTCCATCAGCTTGCGCGGCGTGCCGTCGGGCATCGACGGATCGAACTCGAGGCGCCCGGTGAAGCCGACCACCTGGGCGATGAGCTCAGCCAGCTGGCGGATGGAAAGTTCTTCGCCCGAGCCCACGTTGATGTGGCCGGCCTGGGAGTAGCGCTCGAGAAGAAGGACGCAGGCTTCGGCGAGGTCGTCGGCGTGGAGGAATTCGCGGAGCGGCGTGCCCGTGCCCCAGAGACGGAGGGACGTGTCGCCGCGGAGCTTGGCCTCGTGCATCTTGCGGATGAGGGCCGGCAGCACGTGCGAATGCTCCAGCGAGAAGTTGTCGCCCGTACCATAGAGGTTGCAGGGCATCGCGCTGATGAAGTCGCAGCCGTGCTGGGCGCGGGCGTGGTCGCAGAGCTTGATGCCGGCGATCTTCGCGACCGCGTAGGCCTCGTTGGTGACCTCGAGCGGGCCGGTGAGCAGGGACTCCTCGCGGAGCGGCTGCGGCGCCAGCTTCGGGTAGATGCAGCTGGAACCGAGGAAGAGCAGCTTACGGACGCCGGCGCGGCGGGAGCCGTCGATGACGTTGGCCGCCATCGCCAGGTTGTCGTAGAGGAAGTCGTACGGCTCGGTCGAGTTGGCCTTGATGCCGCCGACGCGGGCGGCGGCCATGACGACGTAGGCCGGCTTTTCCGCGGCGAGGAACGCGCGGGTCGCGGCGCCGTCGCGGAGATCGAGCTCGGCGGACGGGCGCGTGATCACGTCCGCATGGCCCGCGGCGCGGAGCGCGCGGACGATGGCGGAGCCGACCATCCCGCGATGGCCGGCGACGTAGATCTTCGCGGCGCGGTCCATCAGCGGTTCGCGTGGGCGACCATCTTCAGGTCATGGTCGACCATCTTCTGCACCAGTTGCTCGAAGGAGGTCTGCTGCGGATTCCAGCCCAGCTCGCGCATCGCCTTGGCCGGGTTGCCGAGCAGCTGCTCGACCTCGGTCGGGCGGAAGTAGCGCGGGTCGACGGCGACGAGCGTCTTGCCCGATTTGCGGTCGACGCCTTTCTCGTCGACGCCCGTGCCCTGCCAGTCGAGCTCGATGCCGGCGCGGCGGAAGGCGTGCGTGCAGAATTCGCGGACGGTGTACATCTTGCCCGTCGCGATGACGAAGTCGTCCGGCTGCTTATGCTGCAGGATGAGCCACATGCACTGGACGAAGTCGGGGGCGTAGCCCCAGTCGCGCTGCGCCGAGAGGTTGCCGAGGAAGAGGCAGTCCTGGCGGCCGTGGACGATGTTGGCGACCGCGAGGGAGATCTTGCGGGTGACGAAGGTCTCGCCGCGGCGTTCGGACTCGTGGTTGAAGAGGATGCCGTTGGAGGCGAAGATCCCGTAGGCCTCGCGGTAGTTGCGGGTGATCCAGTAGGCGTAGATCTTGGCGACGCCGTAGGGGCTGCGCGGGTAGAACGGCGTCGTCTCGGACTGCGGGACCTCGACGACCTTGCCGTAGAGCTCGGAGGTGGAGGCCTGGTAGACGCGGACCTTCTTCTCCATCTTCAGGATACGGATGGCCTCGAGGAGGCGGAGCGTGCCGATGCCGTCGGTGTCGGCGGTGTATTCCGGGACGTCGAAGGAGACCTTCACGTGGGACATCGCGCCGAGGTTGTAGATCTCGTCCGGCTGGACGTCGCCGATGACGCGGATGAGGTTGGTCGAGTCGCCGAGGTCGCCGTAATGGAGCTGGATCTTCTTCGTATGGATGTCGCGGACGAGGTCCTCCATGTAGAGGTGCTCGATGCGCGAGGTGTTGAAGGAGGAAGAGCGACGGATGAGGCCGTGGACTTCGTAGCCCTTGCCGAGGAGGAATTCGGCGAGGTAGGAGCCGTCCTGGCCCGTGATGCCGGTGATGAGCGCGCGCTTTTTCATGTGAGGGATGAGTTAGAGGGGGAAGGGTTCAAGCGGAAGGCTTTTTCGCGGCCGCGATGATGCGGGAGCTGCTGTCGATCTTGGCGCCGAGGCCGTCGATGAGCTTCGCGCCATGCTTGTTCAGGACCGTCATTTCCGGGATGTTGCCGGCGTTGCGGTCGCCGCCCTTGCAGAAGACGGCCTCATGGCCTTGGGCCTTGGCCTCGCCGATGAGCCAGTCGAGCGTGGCGCAGACCGAGCCGTCGGTGTCGATCGAGAGCACCGCGCGGTCGACGACGCGCAGGGCGGACGTCACCGCGAGACGGGTGTCCTGGTCAATGAACGCCTTGCCCTTCTTCAGGGCGGCCTGGGCGTCGGTGTTGACGATGACCCAGAGCACGTCGCCCTGGGCGCGGGAGAGTTCGAGCAGCTCGAGGTGGCCGCGGTGCATCGGGTCGAAATACCCTGAGGTGATGGCGATACGCATGAGAGGGATGGCAGATTAAAGATGACGGATGACAGATTTCGCGAGGCACTCGGGCAGGCTACCGCACGTGGAGGCGAATTTCGCGTGCACGTACGGGCAGGAAGGACTGTCACCGGCCGAGCCGGCAGAAAGGGTCAGGCCCCCGGGGGAGGGAGCAGCAGGGGCGCGAGCTCGAGGGCTCGGCTGTTCCAGCGATTGAGGCGTGTCAGGCGCTCGATCACTTCGGGCTGAGCGCCGCGCTGTTGGGCGTCGGCGAGGACGCGTTGTAGCCCGGGTTGAGCCTGCTCGAGGGCGGGCAGGACCTGGCTGCGCAGGAGGGCGACGAGCGAAGCCGCCAGCGAGGGGGTGGGTTGCCAGCGTTCACGGCGGGCGCCCTTCTCTTTGACCGAGAGGATCATCTCATGGTCACGAAGGAACTTAAGTCCTTGGCTGACAGAGCCTTTGCTCATTCCTAAGCGTCCCTGGATATGGTCGAAATCGAGGGGGCCGGAGGATACGTAGAGCAAGGCGTAGATCTCGGCCACCGAGCGCGGAACGCCGAGGATACCGGCCATGCGCACGAAGAAATCGGCCAGCTCGAGTTCGTGGGGCTGAAGGGGGTCGAAAGAAGGCCGGCTTTTACGGCGGCCGGCTGACTTTTCAGAGGGAGGCTTCATCAGGTTCAGGCCCTCTGGTCGGGGGCTTCCTGATGTTTCAATAAATTTTGAACCTAGGCAAGGGGCAATGTGAGTAACCCGGAAATAAGGGTCCGTGCTCTCCTTGCGGAGAGTGCGGATCTTAAAAGCTTCCACCTGGCGCCCCCTTGGGGATTCGAACCCCAGTTACCTCAGTGAAAACGAGGTGTCCTGGACCGGGCTAGACGAAGGAGGCGGTCGGTGGAAGTGAGGAACGTAGGAACGAAGTCCCACTGGTCAAGATTTTTGAAAAGA